>Ga0209700_101052_pt1 | contig 55701 bp, 28 predicted proteins | sample SiratroredBW_FD_187528 | JGI IMG/M metagenome (GOLD analysis project Ga0209700, IMG submission 187528) | Root nodule microbial communities of legume samples collected from California, USA - Siratro red BW (SPAdes) (version 2) | ecosystem: Host-associated > Plants > Roots > Nodule | place: USA...
AATAGTAATTTATAATATTAAAAATATAAAAAAAATATATAATAATATGTATACATACATATATATATATATATATATATATATATATTAATATTAATAATAATAATTTTATTAATATTAATAACAAAAAATAATTAATAATAACACTAATTTAATTAATAATATTTTGTAATATAATATTATTAATATTAAGAAATTAAAAATATTAAAAACAACATTAATAATTTGAAAAAATATAATATTCATAATAATAATAATTTTAATAATATTATAACTAATAAGTAATAAAAATAAAAATATTAACACTAATAATAATAATAAGTATAAAATTAATAATACCAGTGATAATATTAATATTAATAAAACTAATAATAATAATAATAATAATAGAAATATTATTAATATTAATCATAATATTAGTAATATGAATAAAAATATTAATATCGTTAATAATATCAACCTTTAATAATGTTATTATTAATAAATTAATTTGAATATTATTAACAATGCATAATATTATTATTAGTAGTTTTGATATATATTATTTACGGATATAGGTCCGTAGGTGTTACTCACAAACATATAGGTCGTGGGTAATACCTACCGACCTATGTCCGTAGATAATACTTACGGACTGATATCTGCGGATAATATCTACGGATCTATGTTTATAGGTAATACTCACGGATCTATGTTTGTGGATAATATTAAAATATTAATCACAATAATATTAATATAAATAATATTAATATTGTTAATCACAATATAAGTAATATAATATAAGTAATATTAATAATATTATTAATATATATTAATAATATGAAGGCTCGCTCAGGCGAGCTGTATCTCGCTCAGGCAAGCTGTATCTCGCTCAGGCAAGACTTGGAGAGTGAACTTTTCTGCAAAATTCGCTTGAGCGAGATTTTCCGGCTTGAGCAAGACTATCTAAAAATGATTTCTCAACTAAACTACTTTTGTTTGCTAACAAGTATTAACATGCATTTAAGGTTTAAAATACTATAGAAAGTGTTCAGATACATCAAACTTATAAACTTATGTACAACTATCCACATGACAAAAAAGAAGACCATCATCTCAAGGTCATAAAGTCTTTAACTACATCAAAACATATATAAAAATATGTTAGGTATCCAAGTGTGAGTCTAAGTCTCACATTGAGTAGAAATGAGAAAGTTGAGCAACACAACTAATACCTTAAGGTTTTGGGTTGAAGGTGACGTCATTCTTTTATGTGGGTTTGGCTCAGTTCTCATTCTTAAGAGATCTCCTCCATTTTGAAAAGCAAGGGTAAGCTAGTAAAATTGAAAGTTTATAACATAATAAATACATGCAAAAAGAACAAAGTATATCAGTCATAAGAATTTTCTTAAAGTCTATCATATCAAGTTTCTATATAAGTTTTCCTTTTTCATTTCAAGTACTCATGTCAAACATCATACATAAGGTCTCACATGAACCACATCAATACATATCACACATGGACCTATCGTCTTCCGGAAGACCCATTAAGTGGGTTGGAACTCTACTATGCAACACCCTCCATGCACACAACTGGGCAGTGGACAGGCCTTTAGACCTCACAATTTCTCAAAAACCTCGTTACTCTGCCTACCAACAGCCTTAACTAAGGTATTAAAAACTTCTCTTCCTTTATACTCACAATGAACATTCCCTGCCCAAACCCATTGATCTTGTACATCTATCCTCATTATACAACCCTGAATAAGTTGTAAGAACTCTTTTACTGTTGATTTTTTTCACTCAAACCAATCTCTTCTCCATTTCAAAGTCCATTCCCAAATTGGCTCATTCCAAACCCCCATGTCACCTATCTTCCTCCCTATTTGATCTGAAATTTGCAATAGTCTAGGATACATAATACTAAGAGGATTTTCACCAATCCACAGGTCTTCCCAAAAGGATATGTCACTCCCATTTCCAATCAGTCACTTAATATTAGCATTAAACCAACTCCCATTAGCTCTTTTACCACATATGCTTCTCAGATCTCTCCACCATCTAGATTCATTAGACTTGTCATTATTACTATCCAAACCCTTCCAAGATCCGTATTTTGGCATGATGATATCCCGTCATAGCCCTTTATCTCCCTTACCTAATCTCCACTTCCACTTGCCTAGGAAGGCCTTATTGAAACAAGCTAAATCCTTAATTCCTAGATCACCACTTTTCTTACTCTTACAAATCGTTTCCCACTTAATCCAAGCCATCTTTTTCCTTCATACCCCGAATCCCACAGAAACTTCCTCTCTAACTTTGTTACCTCCTTAATCACAAAGTGAGGCATCTTAAATTTAATAAGGAATAGTAGCATTGAGGACAAGACAGATTTAATAAGGGTCACTCTACCTACCATTGCCACAAATTTTTTCTTTCCATCTAGAGAGCTTCTTCTTAATCTTTGCTACCATATCCTTCCAAAACTCTTTTCTAGCTTGATTGCCACCAATAGGTACTTCTAAATAAGAAAATGATAGCTTCATAATCTTACAATTTAGAATTGTCGCAAACCGTTGTAAGGTTAGTGGTTGTACCCCTATTCCTTCCAACTTGCTCTTATGAAGGTTAACTTTAAGGCCTGATGTCATCTCAAAGCATCTTAGACTACCCTTGATGATCATTACATTCTTATTGATAGCTTTGCACATGAATATTGTATCGTCTGGAAATTGTAACATACTAACACCTACTTTATCTCTTCCTATTTTCAGACCATCTAACAATCTCTTTCTCTCTACTTCCCTGACCACTCCTGACAGACCTTCCACCACTATCAAAAATAAAAATGGTGCTAGTAGATCCCCTTGTCTTAAACCTTTTTTAGATTTAAACTAATAATTCAAGTGAACGAGATTTTTTGTTTTATAAAAAAAAAAAACACTTAAAATCACCAAAACACTGAAAACATCAAGAGATTGAATCAGACCGGAAACGAACACAGAAAACATTCAAGTTATTTCAAAACTAAGAGTTTTAAATGGCAATGTTAATATTTTTTAATTCAATAGTTTTCTTTTAATCAATTATTCTTGAAGTTATGATTTTTTAACTATTTAATACGAATTTTAAAATTAATTTAACAAAACAATATTTCATTAAATAATTTATTAATTATTTCAAAACATTAAATTTAATGCATTTAATTTTACTTTTCTAAAAAGAATTATTAGAAAATCCGCAAGGGACACTACGTATAGATTTTTCTACTACCTGTTAAAGTATTATTAAATATTTCCTGTCAATATATATATATATATATATATCCCACACCCAACAACTGTATTTTCTACGAATACTTCTTCTCACATAAAAAAAAATGTAGGAAATAAGTGATTTTTTAATATCTCAAAGTCTCTTTCTAATAATAGTTGCAAAGTATTGACAAAGAGAGGGAGACAATTTTCAACGTATTATATTTTGTGGTTTCATGAATTTTAAAATATATTTTTTTAAAATTTTATTGAATTTTATTTAAAAAACACCAAAAATAAAATTTTAGTATAGATAAAATTAGTTTTTTTTTATTAAAAATTCTTATCTATTAATATATTGTTTTAATGTGAAATTTTTAAATATAAGTTTTTTTTTTAATTATTTTAATGAGATTTCATACAAAATTTCTTTCTAAATAAAAGTATTATTTTAATATGCATTTCATAGGTACATGGAGTTCCTAAAATTGAAAACTATTATTTGCAAAATAAAATATTTCTAATATTAAAGAACTCATATTATAGTGGAGACTATATTAAAATAACTTTGTTCTTTAATGCATGTAAAATAGAGTGGGGTTTGATTGGCACCTGTAAAACTATTTTTTTTCTTAAAAACAAAGAATTAAGGAGAAAGAAAGAGACACATATAAAAAAAGAATATAATATATAACAGCCCATTAAAAGAGTTCACCAAATTTTACTATTAAAGAAAAAATATTAAATACTCATAATTACATAGGATACTAATGAATCTAAAGAAAAGAGGTAATAAATTCTAAATAAGTATCATTATTAAAAATAATCTAAGAATCTTATGTTGAATATACAATGAATAAAATTTCTTTATATAAAAATTTTTATTAGATTTGAATAAACTCGTATTAATTAATGATAATAAATACTTTTTAAAGTACTATAAACTTAAAAAAGAATGCATATGATCACACGTAATGTATTTGAGTATTGCATTAACAGGGGTCCATTCTTCATAAACAGGGAATCTGTTTCTAAAAGTAATATAATTATTAAAAACTAAACTTTTTATGATTATAAAAAAAAGTAAAATAGTAAATGTTAACTAATTATATAATTTTGTTAGCTGTCAAATTGTCGTTATTTCCTAAGCGTCTTAAAAACACAGGAGAAAGTAAATATATTACTGTAACATAAAAACCGCAAGCTTTACAGCAGCATGTGAGGGAGGTAATTCCCAAAGGGAGTTGCATGTCTCTTCACGGAAACACGTGGCATCTATGCATGTGCAACTGCGTTCTCATTCTAACATGCAGCTATGTATGATGGTTTTCTATAAATAAGTTCGAAAGAGAAAGACCCTATAACATCTTCCCTTTAAACCATTTAAATCACTTAAAGTTTCAAAGTCTGATATGGTGAGCAAAACAAAACTTGGGTTTATGATTTTTCTCCTCATATGCTTCTGGTAAGATATCTATATATTTATTAAGTTGTATTTGTATTGTATTTTTGTAAATTGAATAATGCAAAGTTAATGAATAAAATGATTGAATAGATATGATTGTGATAAGAAGTGAGATGAGAGAATGCTGGTCACTAAGCTAGTCTTTCAAGAGTTTATGCTTCAGTAACTACAATTGTGCAGCTATGTGTAAAATCGAAGGTTTTATAGATGGTAAATGTCAAGGTTTCATTCCCCACTGCTTCTGTATCAAAATTTGTTGAAATTAATTGCCTCATTCACCCCTTCCAATAAATAAATACTAATTATCATCTATTCATCAATAGTCTTTTCTTTCTCCACAACACAATTTAATCATTTCTGGATGTGTGATTATAAGGATTATTAATTAAGGTCAACATATTTTAGTATGTCTTGTCATATATTAGGCCAAAATTTTGCATAATTTTCACATCTAATTATTCTCTCTCCTTTTTTTCTATAATTATTCTTTTACTAATAATATTGTATCTTATAATTTATACATATTTATTATATTGGAAGATGAAGAAGGAAATATAAAATACTATATTGCAAAATAGTTTATTATAATTATAAGACTTTGTTATTGAAAAAAACATTTAAAAATAAATAAAAAAATGAAAAGAATTTATGTTCTTTCATGAACTAAGAAATATAATATTTTATAATTCTAACAAATAATGATATGGTTTTTTATTTTATTTTTTTCTCATTATTTCACATAATAATAATAATAATAATAATAATAATAAATATTAGTTTGTACTCAGTAATGGTTCATATAACCATTTGTAATCAAATTATATGTAATTTGTGAATTTTGATAATTTTTGTTGTTTTTTTAATACTTAACAAGGATACAATGCATATTTAGAATATGGAAAGAAAAATAGTAAATTATTTATAAAATGATTTTGGTAGAGGTAAGAGGTATTCAAGTAAAAATAGCATTGAAATTGAACTTGTTCTCGGGTTTATTCTCGTTCAAGCGAGAGAACTTCTACTTAAACGAGAGGATTTTCGCTCAAGTTAGAAAAAAATATTTTTTTTTTGTTTCTCTCAATTTTGATTATTGATTCTTTTATAATAAATTTGTGAATTTGATAAAAATGATTATTTATGTATGAGATTGAATAATATTGATGATGTTATAATTCTTGAGATGTTTGAAATTGAAATTGAAAATTGAATAAATGAATGAGTAGAAATATATGCATATGATATGATATTTTTAAAATATTGATTGAGATGATCAAAATCAAGACATAATATTTTCAAAAAAGAAAATACTTAGTGTTTAGGTCTATTAGAATGTGCATTGTCTAAGAATTTGTTTAATAACGATGAAGATCCTGACTCTACTAGTAATAGTAATCAAATAGATAATATTATTAGGTGATGAGAGTCGAAAAAGGTATAAACTGGGTGCAATTCGAATAGCTAGTCAGAAAAGTTTCAGGAGGACCAACCTTGTCATATAATATTGTTGATTAACTGATTTGGAGACAGTGTAAATTCACAGTTTAGAATTGTATGACAGATGCATATCTCAGGGTCTTTAATGTTTTAGTCTTTCAAAAATAGAATCAAGTGTCTTGGTATACGAGTCAATATATGTATATAATATATTATTATATAGAAACGAAAATGATAATGTAATGTATAAGATGATTAATAAATCTCTAAATTGTGATATTTTGATGGAGTGAGAAGTTTTAAACTTTATGATTTACATTTTAAGTTTTAAACTTTATGATTTACATTTTAAGTTTTCTAAGTTAACATCTTCTTTTATATGTTGTTTTTTTTTTTTTTAATTCTGCTATGCTACGATAGAATATTATATGTGAGATAGGATTTGACTAATATTAAGAGCTTTCCATTTTTTTTTTTTGTTTTTTATGCATGTTTTAATTTTATTTTATTATGAATATAAAACTCTTATAAAATTTTGAATTAGTTTTGGATGTAATATATTGATGAGTTTTTTTTCCACACTCACAAAATTTTAAAAGTTTGGGGGAGAGGAGGGCTTATAATCCTCCGTCACTGATTATTTTAATCCATCTCGCAAATATATGAAATCCTTACTACCAAATTTATTTATGTAATGAACTATTTTAATATTAAAAAACTGATCATATCTGTGGAAACTATATTAAAATAACATTGTTTTATTCGTAAGGATATCTTTAAAGCATGTTTTAAGAATGAAAATTAGATTTTTACAGCTAATCAAATTTTAGTATTGAAGACAAAATATCAAATGTCATAAATTACATGTAACACTGGTTGACCAAAGAAAATGACCTGAGAAACTCTTTTTGAAAATACATTAAAAAATATTTCTTTACAAAAACATTTTTTTAAATTTTAATAAACTCATATTAATTATATGGCAAGAAATATATTTTAGAGGCTCTAAAATTAAAAACACAGCGTGAGAAGAGTAGAGCAGGTTAGTGAAAAACAAATTCATTAACTTACAAATTTAATTTCTATTGTTTTTCTTTACTCTCTCAATTTCACTCTTTTATTTCTCAAAATTTTACAAATTTTGCTTTCTGGTTCACTTTTCCATTAACAAACTCTTAACACAAATCGACATGAATAATTAAATTTTACTGTGACACCTTTTTCAGTCTTATTTGCATAGCAGAAAAATTTACATGCATAACAAAACAAAACTATACAAAACCTATTATAACATCAAAATCACAATACCCAATAAATGTATTTAATGTAGCAATTAAAGAAAGGCAAACTTTACGGTACTAGAGAACAAAGCTTTGAGTGGGGTAGTTCCCTAAATGGAGCTGCACGTCTCTACGTACACGTGGCACCTTTGCATGTGAAACTATTATATAAAGAAGTTCAAAGCAGAAAGACCCAACAATTTCTTCATCACTTTGAGTTAGGAACAGCTTCAACAATTGGCATCTGATGGAGAGGAAAACTCTTGGGTTCATCTTCCTTCTCTTCTTAGTCTTAGCCGCCGGTAAGATATATATATATATCAATTAACTTTTGTTTGTGTGAATGAAATTATGTGAAATTAATAAATGGATTGATGAAACAGATGTGGCGGTGAAGAGAACAGAGGCCAGAGAATGTTGGTCAGAAAGCCACACCTTCAAAGGTTTATGCTTCAGCGACCACAACTGTGCAACCGTGTGTTTCACCGAAGGTTTCACCGGTGGCAAATGTGAAGGCGTCCGCCACCGCTGCTTATGCAGCAAAATTTGTTGAAAATCATTCACTCATGCAACCTTTTCCATTAATAAATGCTATTATGATATACTTATAATTCATCTTCTCCCCTCTGTTCATAAAGCGTAATCAAGTTTAGCTGCCGTTATAACAAGTATTGATTAACGTGAACACATTTAGTATTAATTATGTCTTTCTCCACCCAGTTTTTCCCCTCAGACTTTGGTTAATTTTCACATTCAACTGTGCTCTCTCTCGTTTTTTGTAAAACAATTTTTTCTTATAATTATATTGTATTTTATAGTTTTTATATTATATAAAGAAAGAAAACAATAAAACAGTGAATTTATAAAACTATTTTATCATTATTAAAAAAATATTGGATTTTTTTTCTTGAAAAAAGAAACATTTAAAAATATAGAAAAGGGAAAGAATATGCGTTGTTTGATAGTTAATTTGAACTAACTAAAAAATGCGATACGTTTTATGATTCTAATAAAAATAATTATATAGTTTCCTATTTTATTTTCTCTCTCTTTATTCCACACAATAAATATGTGTATTATATTTAAAATAATATCTATACATATAATATAATCAGTGAATCCACACAAGAAATTTAAATTATTTAAAAAATTAATTATATTAAATAAAAATTATTTATTTTAATTGTGTGACGATTGTGTTATACATTGCAAATTGGCATGATATAATTTTCAGGTAATGTAAATACGGGGTGTTACACACCCCATGTATAATTTAATAGAATAACACCTACCTTCCTTCTCCGCGTTTTTAATAGAAATGCCTATTTCTTTTATTTTATTTTAAATTAACATACTTGCTAAAACTTAAGTTAAAATTAAAAAGATAAAGTTTTAAAATATAAAAATTAAAATATTTTATTATTATATATTAAAAATATCTAAAAAAATATATTCTCATTTAATTATATATTGTTTAATAAAGATATAAAAAATATATATTTTCTGAGAAAAAAAGTTTAATATAAAGGAAATACATATAGTATAAAATATGATAAATTTTATTATCTTATTATTAAATTTAAAAAAACTTTGTAATGTCTTTTAGAAGTTTAAATTCAAAAATCAGTTATAAATAATTTTAAATCATTAAATTCATAAATTTGGACTTAATTTTATAATCTTAACTGTTTAGAATCTAATTGGAAAATTATAAATTTTTTTAAAGTTTGAAGTTTTTAAACAATCATGTATAAGTTTTTTTTTTCAATAATTAAGCTCAATAAATTCAAATAACTTTAAACCCTAAATTTTCTTACTGTCAGATGTATATATTTTTAAAAGCTTATATTTTCATTAATTTATAAGAAATTTTAAATATCTATTTTAGCAAATTTAAATTTAATTATTTAGAAAATAATTATACGTATACACTTTTACAATATAATTACCATATCTATAAACTTTTAAAAAAATAATTTACGTGATTACATGTTTTTTTTTTTCTAAAAAGTAGGAAGATGTATACAAATATTTACATATATACTTGTACAAATACAATGGTTAGATACATGTTCCTTTCCTCCTGAAAATATGTATACAACCGGATTTCCCTCTTAAAAGTAAAATCACATTTAGACCCACTTAATATAGCAATTAAGATGTGTACGTTACCTTGACCAAGAAACAAGAAGCAAACGTTACAATATCACACAAGAATATGAGGTCATCTTTTTTCTACTATTAGAACATCTTCATTGATTCAAAGTCTTAAACAAAATTCTAAATCATAAAAACAAAAATTATTTTTTCTATTTTAAAAATATATATATTTCTATCAATAATCAACTAAAATATTAATAAAAACACTAAATTAAAATAAAAAAATAATATGATACAACGAATTTCACAAAATTTAAATTATAACATGATAGAATAAATCTAAATCGGAAAGGTTAACTTTTTTTTTTCGTTCACATTTTTTTAAAAGCCATGAATAAATAGAATAAAAGAAGCATTTTAGGAGTATTCTAACTTTATTATCATTATATTTAAAAAGCTATTTAGTCACTAGTTTTACCTATCAAATAAAATAATTATTAATTATGAATAACATAACTAATAAATTAGGTTTCAGTAGCTAAAAAAATTAATGATTAAATTTAGTGATCAATTAAGCTAAGATAAGACAGTTGCTTCCTACACCATATAAAATGCTTTCTGCATTTAACAAATTTTTAAAATATCAATAATGTCCTTATTATTTTTATTTTAAAATTTATGTATTAAATAATTTTTTTATCACATTTATAGAAATATCTCTCTCATATTTTCTTTTAACAAGAATAAAAATGATGTCGAATACTGTTAAGATATTTATAATTTAATATGATTAATTTTAAAAATTCAGTTTAACACATTATTTTCAAATATTTAGTTTTGTATTATTTGAAAACAAATATAGATATTTCTTAATATTTATTATATTTTTTATTATTATTTATGAAAAAAGTTTGTTAATATTTATCAATAAATAGAGAAGTTAATAACTTTTTACTTGATTGTACTTACTTGTTATGAGAAAAAAAATTATTCGATAAATAAATTTAAAAATAAAAATAACAAGGGCATTATTGACATATTAAGAACTAATTAAGTGCAAGAAGCATTTTGTATGGTGCAGGAATCAACTGCCCTAAGATAATTGGTATTTAACATTAGTTACTAAAGTTTTAGTCACTTTAACCACTTATATTATTAAATTCTAAATTAATCTCTAATTGATAATTTACTTGATTTTTTATTAAGAAATAATAAATTGAATAAAAAATAAGCATATTGAATTTTTTTTAGAACAGTCATGAATAAAATAAATTGGAACAGTTGAGGGTGTCCTAACCCTATTACAAACATAATAAAGAAAACTCCCTACTACCCTTATTCTGATCTACCTTACAATAGTCACCATATCCCCATACAATATTTATCTATAACAAGAAGACCAGTTTCTTGACACTGTACTCAACCTCACAAGATATAAGAAATATGTAAGTGAAATAGATGAGAGCAAAACCAAGATACATAAACACAATACTTGCATAGTGCTTCTTGTGAACAATGACCATAAGATCCAACTTTACATATTTTTACAATTCCACTATATAATACCTTGTATTATAATTTTAATTTTCACCAAAGCTTAGTATAATTCCCAGCGCTGCGTCTTTCAATTTGACGATTTCCAAAGTTCAAAACTTGTCCAGCAACCCAAATTTTAGATAACAAGTATGCTTCCATGATCTACCTTCAAATGTATTAATTACCTGCACAACAACAGAGCACAAATTTTGCCTACCTTTTTGACCCAGACCTGACCAAGTGCTTCTCCTAACCCTTTATCTATGGATGATTATATTGAATACTCCAATACTTATAAAAATAAGTGTTACCTAAATTATCACGTAAAAACAAATTATCCTTCAAAATTGCACTCTTAAGAAAAGTCATAAGTTAAATTTATGTCATGTACCAATCATTCTTTCAACCAACATAAAACAACCAATTAGTACAAAACAAGAAAAATTTAAATCAGGATGTAATAAAATTATCCAAACCATTAATTTATGATAAATTTCCATTGTTATCCAATTTACTGGAAAGAAAAGAAAGAGACAGAAATATTAATAATGAAGATGTTTTTCATTAGTGTAATAGGTTACACAAATGATAGTAATTTATTTGAGACATTTATGAAGGAAAGTGAGTAAAAATCAATTTACTCAATCAACATATGCACATGCATCGTGGAGGGAATAAGCCTTGGCATTCGCCACCAGGATGACCTTCAATCATACACTGCCGAGCACAGTTGTCGCTGGAGAAGCATGCTCCCTTGAAGCCAGCGCTTGGTGTATAACATTCTGCCTTTGCACTTTGCACACCCACATCTGATCCATTATCATTTCATTAGCACAATATTACTATTTGTCACGCTATTATATCATAGTATAAATATATATATATATCTTACCAAGAGCTAAGACAAGGAGGACAAAGAACATAAATCCGATTGTTTTCCTCTTCATTGTTGAAGTTTGACCTGCTAATTCAGAGTGATGAAGTTGTTATTATAACTTTAGCAGCTAATTGAGAGTGATGAAATTGTTATTTTTCTTTTTGTAACCTCTTTATATAACATGAAAGCTTGACTAGTTTAGAAATATTTTGACATATAAAGAAGTTGTCATATATATCCACAAGATTCGTTTTTTAAACATTTAACTCCACTTGGAGGAGTGATAAAAATACACATTATGTGTAACTGCGGTCCATTTCTTCATAAAGCATGCTAATATGCTTTTTATTTTTATTTTCTAAAAATAATTTTTTAACATCTAAAAATAAGTGCAAGCACCTGGGAGTTTAAGAGCGAGGGTGACGTTGATATTGAGGCCAAGACTTGGGTCATTACGATCCTTTATGAGGATGCAGAGGCACCTCTTGCTTTCATCGTTAACTTGTTTGAGAGCAGAGCAACAATCCATGGTGGAGACTTGTGATGTTTGAGTATAGTCTGTTCTTACAGTCTGCTTTGTCTTGGTTAATATCGGAGGTTGCAAAATCGACCAAAAGGAGGAACAAGGTTGATGACACTAATAGATTCGTTGAACCCATGATTTCTTGGTTAGACAAAAAAACAAAGCAAGAAAGGAAAACCCAAAAAGGAGATTTTTAACGCTAAGCTTCGTCACTCCTTTTTGCTTCCTTCACTGTTGCAACTTTATGCCATGTTCACATTAAATATCTTTGCACCCATTTTAGAAAGTTGAATATTCGTGCCATGTTTAACTTTAGTTAATAAATGGCAAAACAGTTACTTCTTGCATTTTATGGAAGTTATTTTAGCTTTTAAGTTTGCTTGAAGCAAAAGTTTCATACATATTTAAATTTAACTTAAGTGTGACTTTTTGGTATTTTGGCACATTTAATTAAAAAGTTGGTTTTGTTGGATTTCAAAAATAAATTATATTTTAAATTGTATGATAATTTATCTATTATTATTAAATTAGACTCTTTTTTTATAATAAATATCAACTTTTTCTATTTCATTTTATTTAACTTGGTTGAAGAGTATTGATCATCTTTTTTTATTCTTTTCATTTTTTTTTAATAATATATTTCATATTTTGATAGTAAAACCTAACATGAATTTGAATAAAAAAAATACTTTATCTTATCAACTATAAGATTAAATCACATAACTTCAATAAAAAAATAATAAATGTTTTAAATATTTAATAGAACGATTTTATTTTAATAAATTGAAAATACTTTAGTTAAGGCTACTAATTATTCAGTTAATACGTTTTTCTTTTAAAAGCTTGACTTGGCTACATCTTATAAGCCATTTAAACTTTCCTTAATTTAAACGGAATTTGAATTTGAGTAGAATGTCTCTCTAAACATTTTCTTTTAGGGTTTGTACGAATTAAATCTAAAGTATTTATCAATGAATTGAGGCATGGGGAAAATACTTTGATACTTTATGAGTATTTCTACATAAAAGGTAATCAATTATGCCAAAAGGAATGAATAATAAGAAAATGTTACTGTACCTTAAAAACTTAGAGCATTAAAAGGGTTAGTAATTAGTATAAAATAATAAAGCAGCATTTCAGCATTAAAGACAAACGACAATAATGAAAGGTACATTAGTGAACGTCCAAAAGACCTCCATATTCTTTCCTTCTTGGTTGCTATCACTAGGCAAAGATGTTTTGATTAAAGGTTTAATTTAATTTTATTATATATAAATATTACTTAATTTTAAATTATATGTAATTTTATTCAATCTTAATTTAATTATATATAATTTTGTTTGTCATTTTAATTTTTAATTGTCAAAATTGAAGAAACTAGGGAAAATTAAAAATTAAAGATCAAAATTATATAAAAATAAATTAAGTAACATAATTTATGAAAAAAAATAAAATTGAAGAAACTAAAATTACGGAAAATAATGTAGAAACCAAATTTCAATTAAGGCCTTTTTTAAAGAATTAAATACTCAAATGAAGAACTTTAATGAAGAGATTTAGTATTCATAAAGTTCCAAACTAATTTGAACATATTTTTTTCTAAAGGATATATGTGATATTATACATTTACACACACAAGCAAGATAATTGATTTTAAATAATTTAAAATTTATATATGAATTAACTTCACAATATAAAAATAATATTTTAATTTTGCACAATGCAGAAAATATTTTTTTATTAATAATTATTCGACAATTTAAAATATCATTATGATGAAGATTAGTTCCTTCTCACGAGTTCACCTCCATTTGATCTTCAATCTCAAATTAAAGTATATAATAATTATAAATTAGAATAAAGGTTATATCATATTTCGTCTTGTGGAGATACAACTAAATAAACAGTTAACTTTACGAAGAAGTAACTTTTATGTTTTTTTTATATGGTTTTAATATATTTAGTAAAATAAATCATAAGAAAATTTCTCGCTTTTTTTTTAAGGGAAGTTTTTCAAGTTTAATAAAATAGTTATAACATTTTCTATTTTACTTCTTTTCATTTCTACATAATAAATATATTTATATATTTTATTTAATATGTTTTTAATTCTTCAATTTAAAATAATAGTTTCTAAATTTATAGTTTATTTAATATAGTTAATGTGTAATGATTTAATTTTTATTTGAAAAAATAAATGTGACTAAAATTTTATAGAGTGAAGGTTGACAGGTGTAAAAGTTGTAATTATTTTATATATAACTTCTTTCATGTTATTGTGATACATCTTTATCATTGAAAGTTCATAAAAAAAACTATGTACCAAGTAATTTAAAGTTGATAATTGTAGTTTTTACTTTAAAGATTTAGAGATTAGAGATGATATTTATATAGCATTAAATATTTAATGTTTTAAATGATGATAATGGATGGTGAAGATATCAACATCTCAAACATCAACTCTTATCTAAGTAGTTTCAATTCTTCAACACATATTAGACTTAAAAAAATATGTTTTTTTAGAGAATTGTACAAAATTTTTAATTCTAACTTTTTATTAAAACATACAATGGTCTAAGCTATAAAAATTTGAAGGCCATACTCCACTAACAACAAACACTTCAAAATACAAAGAGATGAGTTCTACACACTATTTTTAACATATAAAGAAATCATATTAAAAAATTATATATAAAACTCTAATCAAATATTTTTATTGTGAGTATAATTAACATCTTCATATAACACAAGTATAATAATATTTACTCTCCTTATGAGACATGATCTATTCTAATACCACTAAAATAACATTCATTTATTCAACATCTTAAGAATGTAACATATCATACTTCTAATTAACCTTGAAACACTTTATCTACTTGTATTACGATTTGTTCTAATATCAAGATGATCATAATGATAACATCTATTAAAAAGAATTTATATCTCAATATATATAACAATTCACACACATATCAACCAAACATTCTCCGATCAAAAGAACAATCAAAATCACATACAATTTTAATAATTTTAAGACATAATCATAACCAATTACACGTGATTAACAATTCAATACCAGATGAATCTTTAACTATAAGTTTTATGATATCAAAATAATTTGTTACACTTTGACACCATTCAAAAAAAATCAATATTAAGTATGTTTCAAACATTTGACCCATCTAAAATAATATTAATAATTCAACACGATTTTATATTAAGGTGATTCGCAAAAATCTTATTTAACGTTTTACCATCTAATAATTTAGACTGAAATTAGGATATTTTCTTAATAAGTTTATTACTTAATATTATAATCATAATACAATATAAGATATCCACATAATATATAACATCTAACATCATATGCTTTCATTATATTTCATTTCACCACATACATCAATTTTTATATATTTATTAAACTAAACAATACACACATAAAACAAACATTTTAAATACAACACACATAAAATTGATATACATAAAAACTTTAGTCTTAAATTGAAACAAGATAAAGAGTTGTATGTAGATTAAAAAAAGTGAAAGATAAGTTTTCTTTTCTTGTTACTCTTCTTTCTCTCACATTTTAATTCAGTTGCTCTCCCTGATACTATTTATAACCACTAGAATACTTATAACCAGATGAGTATTATAAGCTTTAATATTATAAGTTTGTTGCTAAACTTACCAATAAAAACTAGTCACTACGATGATATATTTAATTTTTTAACTCTATAAAAAAAACAAAAAATATTTTTTGAAAATAAAATCAAACTTTCTGTGTTCATTATTTTCATAATGAAAAAAAATCATTTTTTTAATCTCTTTCCTTTAATAAGTACAAAAAGTCCTTAACAACATGAATAATGCCTAGGTGATGGGCAACATTAATGACAAAATTGGCCAGAGGATGATGACATTAAACTACCAGTATTATAAATTGGCTTCCTTCAATACATATAATCCATTCAGCAGTTGGGTGTTAATGTTAGAGAAATGTATCATTCATTCATAATAAAGATAATATCCACTACTGTCTTAACACAGGTTAAGTATTTTGTTGGCATTTTTTATTATACTCTGTTATAACTTTATATTATATATATATATATATATATATATATATATATATATATATATATGTGTGTGTGTGTGTGTGGACATATCATTTTATGTGATTTTATTTGCTATATGAAAATAACATAATTAAATATATTATTTATTATATTTATGTTGTTATAAAAATTTAATTATATAAAATAAAACATTCTGAATAGTTATTTTTTTAGAGTACAGAGAATTTTTATTGTATAATTTAATATTTTTTATTTGTTACTTTTATAAATTTTATATAATAATTTAAAATAGATTAATAATTTTTTTTACACCAAATAAGGAAATCCTTATTATTATAGATTATTTTTAAATTATTCTATTAATTTTATATAATTACATTTTAAGATTCTTATATATAAAATGATTTTTTCTTTAAACAATTTTACTACAATAGTCTTATTTTTGCAATGAATACATTATTTATACTAAGTGAGTAATTAATTAAAATAATAATGTTTCATTGTAAACATATTGTGCTAGAAGGTTAAAGTTGTAATAGGTGTAGAATGTGAAGAGTACCAAAATATTACCATTTTCAATAAACAATAACTAAGGATGATATAGAAAATTTACTTATCTATCTTATAGAATACAAGATATTATAAATTTAACTAACATTTTTAATAATTACGAAATTAGGTAATTTTTTCTTATACGAGTCCATAATAAAGTAGGAAAATTGTGATGGTTTTTAATCGTAAATTTTAAAAATTATTTTTTTAGTTCAATGACATTTTTAGTTTTAAAACTAGTTTTTTTATTTTAAAATAAATTAGGTTAAAAACATTCTATTATAATAAAATTATTTTAAAAGTGTGTTTATATAAAAATAACAATAATAAAATATTAATAAAAGCAATGATAATAATAAGAACACTATTATAATAATAATAACAATAATAATAAATTATGACGACAGCTCAATAGCATTAGTGGAATAATAATAATAATAATAATAATAATAATAATAATAATAATAATAATAATAATAATAATAATAATAATAATAATAATAATAATAATAATAGATAAGACGATGATATAATAATGATGATAGTAACACGTATTATGTATAGAAATATTTTAACAGAATATTTTTTTTAAAATATTTTAGGAATATTGTTTAGAAAATTTTCTAAAATTTCTACATTTTCCAAATGTTCTAAATTAAGAAAGAGTTACAAAAATAATTTATTCTTTCTGATTAGTGTAGGCTTTTATTAAGTTCCTTTTCTAATTCATGAGCTGACTTTACCTTATATACGCCTTTTCTTAAAGTTTTCATATATTCTGTACTTTCTTTTAATCTTCAATAATACTTCTAGTATGTATATGCTATTTTAAGATCCTCTTTAAGAAGACTCGTTCATGGTAGAGGTGAATCACAGTAAGCATAACCTAACGTTCTTCTAGGTTTATTTGAATTTAATGAGTTGATAAAATAGTATCTTTAGATACAGTTTAAGACAATTTTTTTTTATATAGAAAGTATATCAAGAGGATTGTGCTCCCTAATATACTCGAGTAAATAGAAAATGGTGGAACTAGCATGAATTAGTCACCCTAACTAATGAATGTATGGGCAACAAAATTATTTATCTCTTAACAAAACAAACAGGGTAATTTCAATATGCATCCCGTGATTTTATATGCAGTTTCATAAATTTTAAAATTGAAATTTTGCTTTTGTGGTATTACATGGCAGTGGAGGGAGATTGTTAATTTGGTGTCGTAACTTCTTTTACTATTTCTACAAACTTCATGTTTGTGGTAGTGTTTGGTGGTGTAAAATTGAAATTTTGCCTTCGTAGTATTACATGACAGAGGAGGGAGATTGTTAATTTTGTTGTTGTGACTTTTTTTTCTATTTTTAAAAACTTAAGGGAGATTGTTAATTTTGTTGTTGTGAGTTCTTTTACTACTTTTACATATTTCAGTGGTAGTTTTTGAAGTGTATAGAGAGGATTAGTTTTCTGGAATTGTGATGAAGTGAAGCTAGTGGAGGAAGGACAACTGAGTTTCTCATTTGATTTTGTAAATTTTCTTTTATTTTATGATTTTGAATTTAACTTCAAAAGAATACACTCCAAAAATTTAAATATATTTTAAATTACGAAATTTATAATTTAAATTAGACTTCCAAATTTTACCTTCCATAACTTAAATTTATATTTTGCACTGGACAATTTAAAAATCACAAATGACTTCTGAATTCTTTGAAGTGACTTACGAAATTAAACTTTAGTCACTCCAATGCATAAAAATAATATTTAGGTATGAAAAACATATAAATCAATTTTAAAGTTAATTATGCATTTTAGACTTCTACATACCAATTATACTAATTTTAAAATAAAATAATATATTAATCTGTTGCATAATATACCAAAGGTGTGAAATATTGTTAAGGTATTTTTAAGAGAATAAAGTATTTAAACTTCAAGTATTATTGGCATTTAATTAAAATTTGCTAATAGAATCATTTCCGCTATTTTTCTTAGGACGTGTTTAAAAAACTTTTCCATGTGAGAAAAATAAGAAAAATAAAATGGAATAAACTTCTTGTAACTTAAAATTAATTTATACATAAAGTATTCTATAAAAAATCACTTTAATTAATATATAAATCAATTTTAACATATGAAAAAATAAGTTTTTTTTTTCTCTACATCCTATTATTGTTAACAAAATTCTAACAGCTTTCAATACAGAACTTCGATCTTCCTCCAATCTGAGCATGTGTCCGAAATAAAAATCAAAATTCCCAAATGATTCGGGGTTCGGGAATAGCAAAAATCAGACCAGACTAGAAACACTCCTCAATACCAAAACTCCGATAGAGTACATACATTATAACAAAATTCCAAAAGATTTCAGTCATTTCTAAAATATGAACCAAAGCAGATAAATATTCGAGGGACTTAATGGAACTTTTAAAACCAGAACCAAAAGAAAACTAAAAGATAGAGCTAGAAAGTGATGACAAGAAAAAGTTTAGGATACTTCATAAAACTTTAAAATAGTTCATGATATAACATAATTCAAAATGCTTCATATCATATAGATTTAAAAAAGGAAATATATAACAGAAATCAGAGGATTCCTCAAGTTTAACACTAAAGAAAGCAAAATAAATTTAAAATAAGATTTGAACCAGAAAAAAAAAAAAAAAAAAAAAAAAAAAAAAATAAAAATAAAAAAAAAAAAAAAAAAAAAGAGAATCAAAAACATGAAATTCAAAACTGATCCTAAACAAACCATAAATCAAGTGTAAAGCATCAAATTGTACATCTAAAAAATTTAAGGTGCTTCATTAATAAGAATTATCAAGCCATAAAGAAATAATCGTTGAAGTTTTGCACACTCCTCTAAAACCACGATGCATAAACACTTAAGATTAAAATTTCATGGTGGAGTCTGGGGTCTCAAGTATTATTATCTATCAAACTAGATGGTCATCTGAATTATGCAGGAGGCTACCAGACTGCAATGGCATGATAACCTTCCACCTGCTGGGTGGTGGGAATGATGACATAACAAATCCTCTGCAGCATAACTCGAGCATTACCTGATGCTTCCAGTCCATTACATCTTGGGACAACTTAAGAATGAGAAAAGATAGGGGATTTTGTATAACTCCAAAAATTAGACTTTATCGAAGTATAAATACATATACAGAAATCAGAGCGCTAAATAATTACACTCCAAAAAGGTATATAATATGATTCAAAATCAACAAAGAAGCATTTTAAGGAATACAAAGTCTTGTTGCCAGACTTTCATATAATTGGTGATAGAATTTTCCACAAAACACATATTAGTCATAGTTCAGACAACTCAACTTATATAGACTTCATCTATTGTAACTCAATAAAAATAATTGGAGAAGACACACTTTCCATAGTTTTCTTCAGAACAATCATACCGTAACACAGTTTAAACAGGAAATTGATAATTTATTGCACCTTTTTATCTTCATGATCATTTTTCTATTATTGAGAGTGAAAGAGAGACTCTACAACATACTATTCTTCTTTGCCCATGGACCCAGCCAACTGGAAAGAAATTTTCGGAGAAGAAAACGTGTACGCAGGTGAGGAATATGACAGCTTGACTATATCAAACAACCATTCAGTTTAGAAAAACAATAAAAGAAAAATAGAAATCCAATATTTATTATTACGAAAAAAATATCATATTGATAATACATGTATATGAAAACGAAAATATCATATTTTTTTCATTTTTATTCAATTATTTATTTTATAATAGGGCGGATTCAAGTATAAGAAACTAAGATTTATTATAAAATAATTTAATACCCAGAAATTCTGAGAGCATACAGTTACTGTACTTTACAACCTCCAACCTATTTTGATTTAAGAAACAGGTTACATTAAGTTCTCATGAGAACAACGACAAAAGTACAAGAAAAAAGGAACAGGGACTTCAAAATATCTCAATATGCAGTTTAAAAGCTTTTAGTTGGCCATGAACAACATAAGGTAATATTGCAAAGATATAAGAATAAAAAAAAGATACGACTAAACATACACAGTGGTTAGTCTGCTGCAGATATAAGAATTCATATCACAGTAGCTAACATTGCTAACACTGTCCAAGTCATCAGATGCATACGGAAAGCAATATGTGAAGTTGCAGGGTGTCAATCAACAGATAACTGTATCAGACTAAATTTATGAAGACATTGCCCTATGTCATCATACTTACAAACAAAACAAGTGCAATGCTTGGCCTATCTCTCAAAGTGCCATTTTATCCTGATATATTCTGTTGTTACATCCCTGCTGTCATTCTGTCCCTGGCATTCTGTTGTTGCATCTCTCCGATGTATTCGCGGAGTCTCTCAGCTTTTTGAATCATTGAATCAATCATCTCTTCCGTTTCATCTATTATCTGTTTGGGCAAGTGAACTTCCAAGAAATCAAACCACTCACCAAGTGTCATCTTATTCAAATCAGGCCAACTTCTATCATCTTCCTTCGAATTCCCTTTTTCTTTCCCATCACAAGCCTCTTTCACACCATTCCTATCTTCACCTTCTTTAACCAATCCCCTCTTTCCAGCCACACCACACTTTCTCCTCTTCTCAGCATTCTCATCCAAATTCCCCTCTTCTTTCCCATCACAAGCCTCTTTCACACCATTTCCATCATCATCTTCTTTAACCAATCCCCTCTTTCCAGCAACACCCCTCTTTCTCTTCTTCTCAGCATTCTCAATTTTTGCCGTCACTGCACCCGTGTTCTTCGAATTCCGTGTACCGCGTGCTTTCTTTGATTCCTCCAACACAGGAACATCAAAATTATCATCACTCGAAACAGAAATCACCTCCACCTTCTCCTCCACAAGACTCAAATTCTCAAGTTCCTTAACCAAGCTCCGTCCTCTTTTCGATTTCCCCATAACCCTCCCAGGTGGATCCACGCGCTCAGATGGCTCCTCCACTAGACCCGGGTCGCTTTCATCAACGCTCTGAGCCTGACTCTTATCCGTACCCTTCACTGGCCGACCTCTAGGTCGCTTGCGTGGCTTAACCGGTTCAGAAGGAGCCGGAACCGGATCTGGAGACACAGCGGTTCGACCCCGACGCGTAGGGTTCCGTCTGGGTGGAAGAGCATTTTGTGGTTGTTGTTGTTGGAAAGGAAGAAAGATAACGTGGATGGAGGTGAATTCTCCAATTTTGATGGTAGAGTCGTGGTGGAGGGTGAAGGGGGTGTTTGGGGGAATCTGGGAGCCGTCCAAAACGGTGCCGTTTGAGGAGTCTAGGTCGCGGAGAATCCATTTGGTAGATTCGTTGAGAATGGAGAGGTGTTTGGTGGAGATGCCGGCGTCCTTGATGGGAAGGGTGTTGCCCTTCACGAGCCGTCCAATTCGGACAGCGGATCCGGGTTTGAAGTCTAGGGTTTGGCCCTGGCGAGGGCCTTGCAGAATTTCCAGTCGCAGAATCGGAGCTCCTTCTTCCATTCTGAAGTGAGAAAGTGATTCAGTGAATGTGCACAAACAAAACACTAACTTCTTCTCCCGCCCACTCAAACTTCAAAATTATTCAAACCATTATTTCAAATATTCAATTTCTACATGATATTTTGAAAAGCTGGGAATTTTTTTTTATAGTGCAGATGTTATTTAAGAATGGAAATAGTAAAAGTTCATTGTTGGTGAATAGATATTTAATTGAACCCTTATTTGTTTTCAAGGATCAAAACTTTTGAATAGGAAAAAGCTAGTAAATATGAAAAAACAAAATCAAATTTCATATAAGACGAAAAAAATATCTTTACAAACTTTTCACACTTATACGAACAGATTTGCAATAAAATTTGTTTTTTCAATTAAATAATATAGTTAATTCATAAAATAATAATAAAATAAAATAATTATAAAATAAAATATTAATGATATTTTAAAACTAAAACTAAAAATATTAAATAATAAGTATAATAATAAAATTATAAAAAATGAAATTTTTATATACAAATATTATAATATATTAAAGCGTAATTAATATATATATATATATTAATTTATTATATAATTTAATAATAAATAACATTTAAAAATATTAAATATTATATAATTTTTATAATACAAATATTATATAATATTATTAATAAAATAGTCAACGAAAATATAAATATAATTATAATTTAATAAAAATAAATATTAAAATGAAAATAAATTATGTAATAATAATACTTTTATCATTATAAAATAATAATAAAGTTTAAATTTAATATTAAAATTATTTTAAAATTTTTAATTTTATATTTTAAAAAATAATCAATTTCAATCAAATTAATATATTTTATAATGAGTTTAAATTTATTTTAAAAATAATTATGTAATTAAATATTTTAGGATAAATTTTAAAAAGTATTATCAATTATATCAAATAAATATATTTTATTTTATTTTTAATTATAAAAATAAATTTGAAATTTTATATATTAAAAATATTAAAATATTTATTATACCTAACACATTATCTATAAACATTTATAAACTTTTCTATCAAAGCTCATCATTTTCCCTTTAATCCAAACAATTCAACTTTTTACTTACTTTTATCTTAAATCAACTTAAATTTAATTTCTCTCAAATTCATTCTCTTTCAAACACACAATAAATCATAAAATTGTATTTACCAAAGAACAATGATTAAAATGGCATAATGTTTTTTATATTGAATAGCAAAAAATTATTGCAAATGTTATTGTGTTGAAATTTGATTCATTATATCCAATCATTAACCCTTCACTAAATTAAGTTCATGATTTGCTATAAGAAAAATCCTATTAATTGAGTAAAGTAGTTATAAACTTTAAAATTTAATCTTGGATACGGATCTAAATTTGGCCTTAAATTTCATCAATATGTTTCATCCTTTACATAATTTCTTTCTTCTCAAATTGCATTGACACCTACATATGTAAAAACTATTAAAAAGAGATTTGAAAAGCCAATGTGAAAATCATGTATAATACCATTTATGACTATGAAGTTGTGTTGTCTTTCAACTTTACAATTTCTTCAACTTTTACTTGGGTTAACCCAACCATTGCCAATATTTCATCTAATAACATTGAATCCATTGTATCCAATTAGAAGTATATTATATTCATGATTTGTAAAATGGTCTACGCAATCATTTTTCATGACATTTGAAATCTTGGAATGTGTAGATATTTTCGTTCTCAAAAGCTAAAGAAGGCAAATTAAAGACATCTCAACATACGTTTCTATCTTATTTGTCTATAATAAGAGAATAATTATGTATGAAAAAATAATAATAAACATCATAGAAATTACATGCTCCTAAAAATAAGAAGTGATAATCTGATTAATCATGGATTTAAAGGAGATGTTGTTTTAAAATTTTATTTATATGTATTTTTATCAGTTAAATATGATGTTCTATTAAAAATGGATATAACTTATATGTTAGAAAAAAACGTGGGTGTCAAATTATAATTTTCTTTTTTTGGTAGAATTATAGGATATTGACAACTATAGTTTTTTATAGCACCATCTAACAACCATAACTACTATTATTTTATTTTAAATTTTTATTTATATTTACCTAATTAATCAAAAATAATATTTTATTATTAAAATGGCAGAGGGTACTACTCCTTATATAAACATTCACAATATATCTTTACACATTTTTTCTTTATTCCATATTTTTATTTTTTCATAAACATTGAATTGAAAAAAGAGTACTTTTTATATGTGAAAATTTCAGAGAATTATTATAGTATTTTTTTATTTTTCTTAAAAAATTGGACAATTGTAGATATGACATTAATTTTGAATTGTTTTTATATTATGTAATTTAAAAGTAAATTGTGCAATTATAGTAATTATCTTTAAGTGACATAACCTTCTTTGAATTATAAGTTTTTTATTTTATTTTATTCCTAACAATTTTTAATTGAATTGAATTTTTTTATATATTTTTGAATTGTTGTTTTCATGTTCTGCCTTTGTTCTCTCAAAAATAAAAATTAAATGTCTACACTTATATAAGTCTATGGGTTAAAATTTTATAAGAATTTATATTCTATACAATTATTTATATTCTTACTATTGTGTTTTTATTTTTGTTTTACTTTTTGATGCGGTACTTACTAAATTTAACTTCTAACACTAAATCAAACTAAAATAGACTTACACACTCATCACTTATTATATTGGTTATGTATAGACAAAAATTTCCTCACATGTGTTGTATTGATGTTTGAATTTTATCCATTAATCTTTGTACAATTGTCTCTTCATGCTTAGACCTCTAGTGATGTTCCGGTACATCTTTGTGCACTCCTCTCTTGCTAACTCTTATCAAATTTAAACAATGGATATTGTACTTTCATTGCTCAACATAAACAAACCAATTGATGAATGATATCTCCTTCTAAAACATCCACATCCCTCCACAAAGTCCTTATTTCATAATCCATACATGTGAAATATGTTCATTAAAACTTATAGGTATTTCTAATATACTCGTTGTGGAAAAGAAGTCTTAATAAACACAAGTACATTGTGACATAAAAAATTCAATGTGTCATTGTCATTTACAACCAGAGAACCACATAAACTAATTACCTTATTAAGACTTTCTACATCCACTATAAATAGTGATATTTCATAACACTTAACACAGGTCAGTATATAAGATGACATCATAATCGACTTCCATTTTTCAATACTCTCAAAGTAGTTTTTTTTTTCATACCTAATGAGTAAAATACATATATTTTTTCCTTTATTTTCTACATATGATGAGTATCGTATAATTTCTTACATACATTAGTCTAATCTACCATTTTATTTATTTATTTCAATAAGTGATATCCACGATAACAGATCGGGGACATCACATCATTATAGTTGTGACTTCAACAAATGGAGATTAATTTTTTCATATATCTTGCCAATTTTCAATGGTAAATCATGAACATAAACTTTTTAGTATGAAAGTTATCATTTACTTTCAAGAAATACATGTAACAATGAAAGATGACATTTGTGAAAATGATAGAATTATAATTATGAAAAATAATTATAACACTATATATCTTCTTCACTAATGTTTAGGAATTTTTAATCTCTAAAGCCAAATCAACCAAAGAGGCTTGTGACATTTTGTAAAAAACATTTACAAAGGTGTTGAAAAGAGAAAAAAAAATAAAAAAATTAAGTTACAGGTTCTAAAAGAACAATGTAACTTGTTTACTATAACTTTAGTGGGGGCTTGTGAGAAATAATTATAAATCAAATTTTTAAAGAAAAATTTAAGAAGTATTTCCTATAAATTTTGCAATCGCAAATAAGAAGTCTAAGAACATAAAAAAAATGTTGATAAAGTTGTTGAAAAACAAATATTACAAGCTAAAGTTTTAAAATAAATAAGATACGAATCGTGAAAAGAGGACGAAGACTAATAATAATTTTCATACTAAAAAATGATTTTCAATTTAAAGTAATTTCAACTATAACAAATTGTAATCCTCAGATAAATGTGATATATGATGATATAATCGAGATAAAGATGAAAATAAAGATTAAGAAAAAAAAAGAGATTGAATTTTATTTTAAGACATTTTTGTTTAGTATAATGATAAGATATTGTCTTTACTGTAAATTTTTCAAATATTTTTTCACAGTCAAAATTTTGCTAGGTGGTAATTTTTCAACTATTCTAATTCGATGACGTGGAACTTGTCTTATAATCAGATTGAGTCTCAACTTTTTATGTTTACCATGATGAATTTTACAATTTTCTAAAAAAATGATTGCTTAATTTTATTAAATATATCTTTTTAAATTTGTATAAATATACAATAATGAATAGAAATATTAAATTAAAAATATACATTAAAATATTTAAGGCAAAGATTCACAAAAAAATATCAAATATCATGTTTATAAGTTTTAAAAATGAAAAATTACAAAAAGGAAACTTCCAATACTATTAAGACTTAAAATAATAACAAAATATTAAAAAATATAAAACCATTTTTATACCAAACCTATTTTTGTAGTATATATCTTATATTGAGTAAAAATAATTTAAATAATTAAAACTTAAACAAAGCGTCTAATAATAAAAAATAATGAAAGTTGAAGTCTAACAAACATACCATACAAATTATTACAAAATTATGATGCGTACTATTAAGTTTTATTGAATAGGTAATACTGTTATTTATCAACAAAAATTAACAAAAGTGAAACTATAACATGTTTAATTTAAATTACAAAAAATATTCGTATGAATTTTAATACAAATTAGATCAAAAAGTAAAATTCTTTATGGAATAAAAGAAATGTTTAAACTTTCTCACTTAGAATGTGAATTGTGTAGATGAAATACTTTACCACCATTTTCTTACCCGCCTCCGCCAACGCGGGGTTCCAGCGCCAATGACATGTCACTCGTACATGAAAATCCAAAAAAACCCTACAAAAAGAAAAAAAAAAAAAAAACATATAAGAAAAAGTTGCGTATTCCATTCTATTCGATTCGAAACTCGCACTGGCTTCGCTCCCCCTCTTTTCTCTCTCTGCTCCTTTCATCCGCTCACAACCATCATCGCTCGAATCACTACCAACGATACCTAACAATAAAATCTATAACACCGTATTCGATTGGTATTTGATTTGAGTGAAATCAAACTAAGATGTTAATGTTGCAACTGCGAAGATAATTCTCCAGCAATGTTTGAGGGACTGGTTCATCAGTTGCTCCTGGGTTACCTGGGACGGTATTTCAAAGATATCCAGAAAGAGCAGCTGAAGATTAGGCTCGGTACGTGATTTACTCGTTGTGCTTCTTCAGTAATTATGTTTCCTATTGTTTTGATACTTACCTTTTGGTAGTATGTTAGTGCGTGTTGAAATTACCCTAGTGTTTACGTTCTTGCCAATGCTGCTGTCCCTCACTCTTGTGTAGTTGATTTGAGTGGAAACTCAGTTTGGACTTCCGATAATATTTATCTGCTCCTCTAACAATATTTTCAACAAAATATGTCAAATTGCTCTTTTGAAAAAGTTGAATTTCTGTTTAAAAGGTTGTTGAAGGACCTATTTGATTTCAAAAAATTGGTACTGATGAGTCGTTATGATGTGTTGAGGTGGTTGTTCTCAGATGACCAAACTGATAGCACTTGTATATTTGAAAGGCCAAAATGGAGGTTTACTTGTTAATTCTATTAGTTTGTGAATCAGTGTTAGCGCATTTTTGCGAACTGATCTTTGAGTTGACATTTATTATTGCATAGAGGAAGTACTGTTGGAGAATGTGGAGCTGATACTCGATGCATTTGATTATCTCCAGCTCCCCTTTGCACTAAAGCAAGGTATAGCAAATTCATCCTCCTACAACATATAATTAACAGATGCACCTCATTTCCATAAAAAATCTGTACCTGTTTTTCTATTCCATACACTTTGTCTTCTATTTATAGTTATGCTGTTCTGTTTTTGATTTTTTTCTGATGAACTGGTTGATTGAAAGAAGTGGATTGGAAAATTCTTGTCGAAACTCCTATATTTCTTTCCTAACATAGCTTGAAAATTTGGCTAGGTCGAGTTGGAAAGTTAAGCATAAAAATTCCTTGGAAAAAGCCTTGGGACCCCATTATAATAATTTTAGAGGATGTCTTTATTTCTGCATCACAGCGAGGTGATCAAGAGGTACTTCTTAATTCCAGCATTCTGTGTCTAAGCTTCTCTTTCAAAAGAACCTATAACCAGTGACCTGTAACCATTAATGAAAAAACATAGTAAAGAAATTTTAGATTCTCAGTTGTTTATTTGTAGTCAAACATTTTTGTTATGTACGATATTTATTGTAGAGTTTATTAACTATTCTATGTTGTTGTAATAGTGGAGTTCTGATGCTGTTGAAAAAAGAGAATTTGCTGGAAAAAAGGCCAAGCTAGCAGCAGCAGAGTTGGGAAAATTATCCAGACGGGTGTGTGGTAAGCCATTTAACTTCCATTTGAAACTTTTATGTTCAAATATATTTTATTATTTTCTATGTAAGAAGGAAAATTAAATTTCCTGGTGAAGCTCCAAATAAGGCTTTGGATTGTATCGAACCTTGATTTGAGAGATAGGGAATATATTATAAATTCAACGGAAGGCCTCAAGAAGGGTTTACAGCTTTTTCCAAAAAAGTAAAAACTAAAATTTTCTTTTGTATGATATCAATTCTTAAGGTCTAACTTCTTGATAAAGCTCCTTCTCCCTCTACCTGTGGCTACACTGCCTTGACATGTTTAAGCCTTGATTTTTATCTGTTGTGAAAAAATATTTTCATATTCATCACTTAACATAAATTAGGGCAAGCCTTGGTGCAACAATAAGGTTACTGCTTTGTGACCTGACTCATGGGTTCAAATCCTGTAAACAGGCTTTCTGCTTTTTGGGCTAAGGTTATGTACATCTACCTTCCTCAACCCTTACTAACAGAGCCTCGTACACTAGGCTCTTTCTTATTCTTTACTTAATAAATAACAATTAACATTGCCATCCTTTTCCATTTTGCCATGGTAAGTTTCCTTCTCAATGCCAGCATATCTTAGGAATGAATCTTTTTTAAGGACTTTTATTAAGCTCAGGTTCTCATGTCAGTGAATGAATTTCAATTTCTTCATTTATACAAAACTTATCTAGGGCTTTCAAAAATATTTGAACTGAACTAAATTGATTCTGAATTGAATTGTATAGAAAAAACTAAACTGAATTGTTATATATTAGTTTAGTTTTTAATGACTGAATTTTTCCTAAATAGAACTGTTTGAACTAATCTAGACTATAACTTATGAGATTGGAAAATATATTCCAAAATAAGATGTCCATTGGTGATAATTCGAACCATTCAGATAGTTCAAGCAATTCAAAATTTAGAATAATTTAATTTGATTCAATTCTCTAAAACCATGATGCTAATCACCTTTAAAACTCAATTTCATAATAATTCAATTCAATTCTTGCATTTGCTTAGCCCTAAACTTTAGCGGGCCCTAGTCAATTCCTTCTCTCCTTAATGACGGGGAGGAATGTGTAGTGATGAATCCATATGTTTTCAAAGACAAGATGGGAACCAATAATTTTTATTATTTATTGGCTAGTCGGTTTGTTTGGTTTTCAATTCCTATAAAACAATGATTTGGGAGCAAATGTTTTTTACGTTGTTGCATGCTTTACTACAGAAGATAGTAGGATACATTATCCTCCAATGGTTTTTTACTTTCCTCTCTTCTTTCTAACAAACATTTGAGAATTTAATAATGTTCCACAAGATTAAATTTCAACTTTTGACCTGTTTTCTTGTGCTAATACATGTGATGGTCAACCTAATATGATGGTGAAATATTGTATATTTGGTTTTTATTAATAGGTTTTTTCTGCAGGTAGTCAAGCTGGGCAATCGTTCATTTCTCATGTAACCACAAAGGTAGGATTATTTCTTTTTCACTAGGTATTATTGTTGTTTCTGCCTAGGCTAGTCTGTTTTTGTCAATCTAGTCTAGTTTGTCCTAGGTGTCAAGGACCAAGCTCCTGTAAGTTTGTGTTATTTGGTAAATGCCCAGGAATGATTTTCATCTGTAATGTGCCCCTCATTTAATTTACTTAAAGTGTGAATATAACATTTTTTTTAAACCGTACTTGGCTAGCCCAACCAGTCTAACTAGGAACCAGTTTGGTTATACCCTCAACAGTTGGCGACAGTGGAGGAGCATTGGTGGCGACAATTGGAGTTTTGGTTGTGTTGATGGGAGCTTCAATGATGTTATTGGTGATGTGAGCTTCAGCGACGACAATGGTAATGGGAGTGTCAACAATAATGATGGGAGGGTCGGGACAGTTAAGGGAGGGTTACTGATGGTGATATGGGGGTAGACTATGGCCTGCAACAGTGATATGAGGGTCTTTGGTGGCCAACAACGGCAATGGGAGAGCAATGGGGGTCGTTGCCATTGTGTTTGCAGAGATGGAGATATGGTTCAGATTCACGTTTTAGATCCCTAGGGGAAATAGGGTTGTGTTTTTTCAACTCTAAAGCTGGGTAAATGAACCCAACCTGGAAAGCCCAATATGGTTTGATTATTATTTTGTGTTAGAAAACCAAGTCCACACAGACTCAGTTCAAGATCAACATGACTGACGAGCATCCAATTTTGCTAGCAAAATTGTGATTTAGCAACGGTTGTGAAATTTCCATGTTGCCCACCAAGTTTGCCTGCTTGGTCACCAAAACTCCCAATATCATGCGAGTTTAGGGGTATACTTGCAAATTTGACAAGATTGGTTGAACTATTAAACCTTGAACTGGTGCCTTTATCAATTAAATGTCTGATTAATTTTTCAAAATATTGGAATAGAGCATATATATATATTTATATATATGTATAATCATATCTGTTTCTAAACTTGATTTTTTAAGAACATCGTAGGCAGCGAGAACCAAAACACTTGGTCAAATGTACCATATCAATGACCACCTCTATTGAAGCTTTCTTGTTGCTACGAATTTGCGTTGGAATGGTTTCTAAGTTTATCTGGTATTAATAAACTTCTTATAGCTGTATTGGATAATACTACTGTTTTGCATTTTTTATTTTTGTTGTACACATTGTCGATTTCATTTTTTAAGTTTCTATTGCTGGACCTTGGTGCAGAATAATTTATAAAAACGAAGAAGAAAAATTACAATTTCAAATTTATATGAAGATTTGTGCCATTGTGCCATGTTAGTTGCTATTGAGTTCTGTTTTTGTGGTTTTCTGTTTTAGTAGTGTAGTTATGGAAGATATTACATCGTCCTATTTGTGTAGATTTTATATCTCTTCTTAATGAGTGTCCTTTTCTTCCAAATTGGACACTCATACTTGGTTCGACTAATGCTTTATGCCAATATGTTTATACCTTATTGCTTTTCTTTCAGATCCTTGACAGCATTCAAGTAGACATAAGGAATTTTCACGTATTATACAGTGATATGCAGAATGATACGGTATGTTTATTTTGCACATTTTCCCTTTCAAATTACCGAGGTCTTGCATGTTGCTCTCAAATCTACTTATTTTAAGGATTTGCTTATTTACAACTAACTTTGACTAACAGTTGTTTATTTTTAATGTTTTTCAGGGGCATGTTATGTTTGGTTTGAAGTTTACTAGCTTGACCATGAAGCAAAATCTCCTCGGGTAATGCTCTCTTATTTTCGTCTTACTTTTATAATTAGATTTTTTTTTTGTTGAAGATTTTTAAAGAGCTTTTTTCTGGATCTATTTCGGGGATGTGGAATATTTGATATGAATGTTTTCATGATTGTATTCTCGAGTTCTTAGTGATTTCTCTGGAATATTTGGTTTGAAAGTTGGCTTCATCTTGTAAATGTTAATCATTTTACCTTTATTAAAAGGATTAGTGACAAAACAAGTCATTGAGGATGATACAGCTCTGGTACCATGTCCGGAAGATAGAAATTCAGAAGGGATATAAAGAATTCTGTGTGTTTTGTACACACGAGTGTTGTTATCTAAAATAGAAAGAGATACAATAATAAGGAAAAAAAATCAATATTAATTTCCCTATCAAATCATACCATATCTTCCTATTTAATGTAATCAAATCATATCTACTAACATAATCAAATCATATCTCTAACACTTCCTATCATGCTGGAGCATATGTATCATATAATACATGCTTGTTACAAATGTAATTAACACTAGAGCCCTTTAGAGAATCATGTAAGCCATTTGGTTGTTTGAGCTAATAAGTTAAATAATGACAAATAATATCCTTGACACTCCCCCCTCAAGTTGGAGCGAATGAAGCATATCAGTCAAACTTGTTACAAATGTTGGAGGGCATGACAGCTGCTGTTGAGCTAACCTTGCTTGGATATGTTCAAATCATACCATATCTTTCTATTTAATGTCATCAAATCATATCTACAACATAATCAAATCATATCTCTAACACTCCCATTCAAGTTGGAGGAAATGTATCATCAGACAAGCATGTTGTAAATGTCATTAACATAGGACCCATTAAGAGAATCATGTCAGTCATTTGGTCATTGGAGCTGAGAAAGTAATAATGACAAATGATGTGTTTAACACCTGCCTCAAGTTGGAACATATGTATTATGAGTCAAGCTTTTTGCAAATGTTGGAGAGCACGAGGACTGCTATTGAGCAAAATCTGGTTGGATAGTGCCATGACTGTTGGAGAACAAAAATGGTTCGAGTGCACTATGATTGCCCAAAAGCAAAAAAATGTGTAAAGGACATGACTACTGTGGTAAAGCAAAAATGCTTGGGGAACACCATGACTGTTGGAAAGCAAAATTGTTCAAAAGACACAGCAGCTGCAGGAAAGCTCGAAATGTGTAGATGACATGACATGATTGCTACTGAAAAACAAAAGTGTTTAGAGAGTATGGTGGTTGATAGGAAGAAAAAATGCTCTAAGGGTATGAAGAATGTTGGAAAAGAAAAGCTTGCTGGAAAAAACGATGGTGGTTAACACTGGCGTTGACTAGAATGAAAAAACAGAAACTGTAAAATATACGAAGTTTCTAAAAAATATGAGCAGTGGGCTCACAGGGAAAGCACGAAAAAGGATCTCATTGGGCTCTTGATATGTTGAAAGGATTAGTGACAAAACAAATACAGAGGATGGTACTAGAAAGTACCAGGTTGAGAAGCCTGAAAGCCTGAAACCCTGGGAAGGGATATAAAGAAATCCATGTGTTTTGTACACGAGTATTCTTATTTATAATGAAAAAAGAGATACAATGATAAAGACTAAAATCAATATCTAATAATGAGAAATGTTTGGTAAGATATTTCCCTATCAAATCCTATCATACCTCCCTATTTAATGTAATCAAATCATAATTCTAACATAATCAAATCATATCTCTAACAACCTCCTTTGAAGTTCAAATTAATTGTAACATTCTGTTGGTATAGTTAATGGTATTGTGTTTGAAATGTTGTAGTCCTGTTTCAAATTTTATCTCTACCCTGCAGGAGATTGCAAGTGAGCAAATCCCAATTAATGCAAGTGATTTGACTTAGAGTGACTTATTTTTTCTCCTTATATTTCAGGTCTGTAAATGGAAGGATGAGAGTGGGCCAAGAACATAAAATAGTAGAAGTCAAGGGGCTGGAATTTTATTCCAGATTGTTTCATGGCTCCATGGACTTGGTAACTATGAACAGTATGGGTGACTCGTACTCAGCAAGCAATATTAGGTTGGAAGGAGAACATTACTATTCTATATTGGCACCATGTGATGCAACCTTAATTCTTTCGGTATGGACATCTTTAGTAGAACCCGGATTCTCAGTAGTTACATGTTGCATCTTACTAATTGTTGTTTTATTTATGATTTTAGCTCACTGTTAGAAAATGAACTGTAACTTTATATATCTATATCTATTACAAAGAGAGAGACGATGTGTATGGTCCTGCTTATGGTCTCTTTAGTGGTGTTTCTTTGTTTGTTAGACGTGCAAAGTAGTTAGCATGCCCTATCGCATGATTCAATATCTTAGGTTCTAGCTGTTTTCTTTTGTAATTTACTTGTCATGACGTTTCAGCCCCTGTACTTTTCTGTCAGTAAAGTTTCCTATTCCTATTCTATAGTAATTGTAATCAATGTTGTTTATATTGAGATCCTACCAAGGACTGAGAAGGGGGTGAAATATTGTAAATCACAGAATCGTAACATATGGATTGCAAGATCCTACTGAAAATGCAAATTTATACATATTCATAAAAAATGATGGCGTTAACAAAAAATGACATCTAAATCACATCATTTAACTAAAATTTAAAATTCATTATAAAAAGATCTCATGCATCGGACAACATAATTTTGTGATGACACAATTATAAATACTAAAACAACAAATTGGTTCTAGTGTAACCCAAGCATCAAAACTTGAAGACATTTTTTGGCATGACAAGTTAACTCAGAATATAGAGGGAGCAGAGATTTAGAAACCAGAACAAAAGCATGAAGATGGTAATGAAGTCACCAGGTGGAAGATCTGAATGCAGATGATGCAGATGGCCGAAATTGTAAACCAAAACTTGCTGATTCCATGTTCCAACAAGCAAGATCAGTGATTTCACTCTGATCCAGCATGGACAGCCCTCCAAAACACATAAGATTGTGCGATTTTATGATCTTAGACACAGTTTTGACAGCCAGTAGCTTCATTTCTTGCAAGTTTTTGCAAACACTCCAACCTTCTTTTATATTTACTGCATATTTCCGTTAATTGTGCAGTGGAGGTGTATTGCATTCCCCTTATTATTTTTATGCATAACCTTCTGGTCAGTATTCTTTTAAATTAATATTAAGACCGTGAGAAGCTTTTCTTTCTACTTATGCTTTGTTTTTTATTCTCTTTTCTAGGACAACAGGTTGCAAAAGCTTGATGGCAATGCTCCTCAGTATTCTGTCACTGCCGAATTGAGTGGTTTGGTTGGTACCCATTTCATGGACTTGGTCAATTTAACTAATGTAGTGGTATTTATCTTTTTTCTGTTCTACCTACATTGTTTATGTGTAGTTCTAATATTGTCCCCATTTATCAGGTTATATCCTTAGACGAGGTTCAGTTACAGCACATGTGTGTTGTGTGGGATTATATTTGCACTTGTAGATTAAGAGAAAAGTAAGTTCCTTGCCAGAAGCTTGACTTGAAATCTGAGGAAAAACAATTAAATACACTTTATATTTTCAGAGTGTGCAACAATTTATTCAGCCTTGGTCATAAAAACTTATGCTGGAACCATGGCGTAATTGAGTCTGATTACAACAAATAAGAAAATCTCGACTAATCAATTCAAATAAGGAAAAAATAAATCTGCAGAAAGGAAAGAGGAAATAAACACATTAAGCTCATGCTGCACATTTTACAACAGCTGTTTTTAGTACTGTTAAAGAAGTACCTTCTGGACATACTTTCACATGATGTATAAATATTTGTTTTTTTTATAGAAACGAAATATTGATATATATGAAGTGAAACACGAAGCAAGGTTAAAACACTGACAATTATTTACTGTTCACTTAACTTTGTTTATAACAATTTTGATTTTAAAGAAATTGTAGAAACACTTCAGCTGATCAGATAGGTTCTCCAATCTACTATTAAAGTAAAAAACTTTCACAGTCTGTCACTTTTGCTTATTGCAGTAGTTAGACCAGTGGATGTGAAAAATATTTCCAGTTATTGACTGCTCAGTTATTCTAATATTATATCAACAATACAATAATTCCAATTATATTCATTGGTTTATGCTTTTTATCTATTGTAAATTGCGAAAATGTTTATCTAGGAAGACATGTGGTTCCGCCAATTGTATGATTCTCGTGTTCTGCACAAAGGCTAGATCTAACTTCAGGACAAACCATGCACAACTTCATTGTACACATTAGTTATCTGAGTTGAAGCTAAAAATAGTTTCAGACTTCCAGTTCTTATGCTGAATAGTGTATCAGAAGGATCAAAACTGAATACTTTTTCAGTGACTCAGGATTTTGTAATTCATTGATAGAGCTAAACTGGTTTCATACTTTCAGTTGTTACATTTGGTAACAGAAGGGTTGTGTAAATACTTGGTACTTGCATCAGTTACTCTATAGCTCCTTCAAATCTTTGATTATCCAAATGTAATTAATTTGTTCTTTTCCCTTCCATGAGCATTAACTGGGGAAAATCACCTTTCTAGGATCAGCTTGATAGCTATTATTCTAATTGTATGTTGCCTTTATTTAAATTCTCGCTTTTCAAATGAAATTGTCTCTTTTATGTATTAGGTTTTTGAAATTTTTAATCATTATATTATATAGGTATGGACGCTTTCGCCCCTGGCATTGTCTTTTACCAAGAAAATGTGAAGGCTGGCAAATATTTTGGTGGCACTATGCTCAGCAATCAGTTCTTTCTGATGTTCGTAGGAAATTGAAGAAAACATCATGGAGATACTTTGGTGATCGATTGTAAGTTCATGTAATATAATTTTGCTCTCACTAATGGTTGTGTTTGATTTCCTTTTGTGTCATGGACGCCAATAATCTGTGAGGGAGGGATTGGTGTTCAATGTGAAAGCGGGATTTGTGTAAAACACGCTCAGTAACATGAAAATTGCAAATTTTTTGTTGTGTAATATTCAATATATGCTTGCCCTTTTGGTGTGCTTGCGGTTATGAAGTATTTCGCATGTTTTTATTGAAGTAATAGGAAAACTAAAATGTATGGAAAACTTAAGCTTACAGTATACATACTGTTGAAGCTAAAACCAAAATGTGAGGACAGTTATAACTGAAAATAACAGTTATAGCTGACTCTGGCAGAAACTTAAATGTATAAAGCAGACTAAATAACTAGGTACGAGGAGATAGCCTTGGAGAGGAGTATTCTCTCCCTTTGTGGCAGTTGAAGATAGGTGAAAGACCAAGGGTAACTCAACTACATTGACTCTGAATCTCAAAGACAGAAACCTAGTAGGAGATAGTTTTTTTTTTGACAAGGTCAGCCCATTGATTAAGCTTAGGATGTATTTACCAAGGAGTGTGTTAGCTAGGATTTTCTTTGACGAAAGGAGATGAAGTTCTATTTGCTTAGTCTTAGACTCCTAATATGATGTATAGGGTTGTTAGCAGTGGTGGAGCTTGGTAGGGGCGGAGGAGGGGCATGGCCCCACCAAACATTTTTGCAATGTTGATCACATTACTTTGAATACCACTTTGTTTTTTTAACATTACATTGTTCCCCCTTAAATTAATGATTTTAAATGACGGTTTTGATTTAAGATCGAATTTCCATATTGTCCTCTTTTATCTCATTCCCATTCTCATTACTCTCCCTCTTTCTCCCCTTCTAAGTAATCCTAACCCTTACTTTGTTGCCTTTCTCTTCCCTTCCCTCTCCGTCTACTCTCTCTTTATCTCCCTCAATATCTCTTACCATCTCAATTCCTTCTCTCTTGCCACCTTCATTTCATCCCACCAGATCTAATGACGTTTGTTGTGTATCTATAGGCTAGTGCACCAAGGGAGAGTTTGTTTGAGGTGTCCATGTTTAGTCGAAGTAGAGTAAGTCATTGTGGTTTTCTTTGAAGAATAATGAATGTGACTTGGTTGTCTTAGAAGAGGGTGGAAGTTGTGTGGGTTGTCATTGGATGGGTTTAATTTGGTTCTATTATTAGATGAGATTTAGGGGCTAAACTTGACTCCAAAGTGGTTTCTGTTGTATGGGTTTGATTTCTCCTACAAATCTCTCCTCCATTGCTAGATTTTCCTCCTTTGCTTTGCACCCTCTTGTTGCTGATGCACCTTGTCATTGACAAGCCTTAAGCCACAGGCGACATTATTGTTGACAAACCTAACAAAAAAATACAGTGAAAAACTATAAATGAATTATTTATTATGCTCAGAAGTGAAAGTTTAGTTGTTGCTAAATGTAATTATAAATAGACAAATTCGTTGTTAAATGTGAATTGCAGAGACAAGTGATAGGCTTTGTATTCACAATTGGCAATTTGATTGATAAGAATTGTCTTCTGATTTTTTTTATCCTTATATGTTCTGTTATCCATAAAACTGAAACTGCATCTGTCTTCTGTGCTCAATTTTATGTCCTTATTTTGATAAAAGTTGTCTAGAAATAGAAAGAGAGAAGAGTACACTAAGATGGAGAATAAGGAATCCTTTGACTAGTAAAAAGAAAGCCAAAAGAGTTTGCAAAACCACAGGTTTGAAACATATCAGTGAAAGGGCTGCTCACTTTGCATATCAGAAATACTAATACCCTGAAATAGACCAACATTGTGTCATTTGCAAAATTATAAGTGTGAAAAAGTAACTTCCTCAGTTCTAATCGTTAGAACCTTGATTAAACCCCTTTCGATAGCTCTGGACTATATTGTCTGCCAAATTTGTTTGTTGTACTTATTATGTATAGTACTTGTATCTTTAAATTTGTCTTCCTTTTCATGCTTATAGGGCACCAAAAGAAAGAGAAATGTAGTATACCTCATTCCTTATGATTTGTGTTGTTATGCAGTCTCTCCTTCACATTCATCTACCTTGTCTTAGTAATTCTTTAAGTTTCCTGGATGCAGAAGTTTTCGACGGAAATATATGAACTTGTACAAGACTAAGTTGGATTTCCTCCAACAAGAACAGGTGGTTTCTTTTCCTTATTTCTTAAAGCCTTATAGTCGTAGAGATACATGTAATTTGTGTGAAATACATTTAATGTTTGAATGTGGTTTTGAGAGTATGCAAGTAGTGTCTTAATTCACATTTTAGGATAAATCATGATTCGTGGAAACACAATTTTTTTCTTATCTAAATTCAGCATCACTGTGTTTAGACACATGGGTTTCATCGTAAGTCTTCTGTTACCATTTCCATTTAGATGGTACTAGTGATGCAAAGTAACTTATTTACTGGCAGGTGGACCCAATGACCCCCTTTATTTTTAAACCATGCTTCAACTTTAGTCTCCTGTTCATGCTGCTATGCAATCATTGCAGCAGCTTGAGACACTTTTTGGCCTTAATCTGTGATGGTTTTTGGCCACCATGAACTGTCATTTGTCAAAATTTCTGGCTGACAACACCTCTGACTAATGAACCTTGTCTAGATTGGCTTGCATTTTAGTCTTTAGAGGCAGACCGAAAAGTGTATAAATATGGAAAGAAACCCTCACCTCCTAATTGGTTCTATGGATTTGAAGATGGTATAAAAGCCTATCCTAGATCCATTAAAAGGGCCACCTGCCTATTACTCTGGCAAAATCCCAATAGTCTTGGACATTTGGGGTGTATTGCGGAAAAAGCAAGTCATTGACTAGAGATAGAATCTGAAAAGAGTATATATTTGAGGAACAGCGCTTTCCTCACAAGCCATTTTTGTGGAGCTGAGTTAGTCCCAAATCCTAATTCTAACATACATTTGGTTACTAGTTCTGCTTACTTGTCCCCATTGTCTGCAAGAACTCCATTTATGTTGCCTCCTGTAACCAATTCACGACATTTGTTATCACTTGCATTGATTGGCTTTTTTGCACTCTATCTCAACATGTTGGAAATAGTAACATTTAATTTTAATTCCCAGCCAATTAGCTTAGATATTTTATTTAGCTAGGTTCAATCCATCTTTATAGCAACCAGTATCTTGTTCTACAAGCAATTGAAAACAGTTGTAGCCAGCTGTCACCTGGCGTGACAAGTCTAAACTTACTAATAAGTAGCCAAATACATTTTTCACATTCCTATACTAAAACAGAAAAAAATTGTTTGTATAGGGATTAAAACCAAGTTTTTAGGTATAGTTTCTAAAATGAAAAATTGGCACAGCTATAAAGACTGAATGATTAATTAAACCTTGTTCATTTAAATGACTTGTTAAGATATGTTTTAATTAAATCTTTGAGACTGGGAGGTCCTTGAATAAATTACAGATAAACAACCTTGATAAAATGACTTCTATTCTTTGCAAATGCTAATGGAATGATGTGATTTTGGTAATTAGGATACGTTTGATATGTGCCATATAGTTTTTCTCTATTAATTCAGCCCTGCCATGTAGTTTAGTCACACGGTTTTCATTACATTTCTCATTTTCTCTTATCAACACGCATGGTTCAGAATTTTAATTTTGTAATGTGTCCTGTTAATGATGATTAGATTTGTGTTTCTTAGCTAGTTGATGATAATGTTCTTCGAGATTTGGAGCAAATGGAGAAAGAATCAGATTTAGATGATATATTGAATTATCGATCTGCTGCAGAATCTGAGATGCAGGTATGCTCCAAGTTATGTAATTTAAACTCAGCGTTCATTTGTTGGTATTATTTTCCTTAGTTGACTTGCATATTTTATTCAACTTTGGAATCTGAGGAATGTTTGTTCTTGGGATATTCTCTATTAAACAAGGGTTATAAGTGTCTATCATGGAGTGGCAGAGTATATATCTCCAAAGATGTTCTGTTTAATGAACACAGTTTTCCTTGTGCTGATTCTTTTCAATGCACCCAATTTTGTCAAAGTTCTTAATTTGTATTTCAGTACAAGTCCCACTCTTGCACTACGTTAAAATTCTCCAGCTCCTTCACCAATAACTTCTGTTACACTTGAGTCTATTAATGTGCCATCTATCACCTCTAACCCATCATCTTCTGAGTTTGTTTTTGTTCCTAATACAATGACCATAGTTAACGCTCATCTTATGCAGACTTGATCTAACTCTGGTATTCTATAGTCCAGAATTCATCCCTCATTTTTTCTCATTCATTCTTCTGTAGCTAAAAGTTTTAAGCATGCACTTGAGGATGCTATTTGGTGGGCTGCGATGCAGTTATGCAGCAAAATACATGGGACTTAGTATCTCTACCTCCTCATAGACAAGCTGTTGGTTTTAAGTGGGTTTTTAGAGTCAAGGAAAATGCATATGACTCTATAAATTAAGATTGGTAGCTAAGGGGTTTCTTCAAGTACATGACTTTGATTTTCATGAAACCTCTGCAGTGTTAAAGCCTCTTACAATCAGAGTTGTTCTTACTCTTGTTATTGAAATTGTTTTAGCTTGATGTCAATAATGCCTTTTTTTAATGGTTTCCTTTAGGAAATAATTTATATGTCACAATCTCTTGGATTTGAAGTGGGGGACAACTCTCTTGTTTGTAAATTGAATAAGTCCCTCTATAGGTTAAGACAAACACCAAGACATTGGTTTGACAGATTGCAGTCTACACTGCGTCAGTTTGGCTTTGTAAGTAGTAAATGTGACTCTTTGTTTTTTGTTTATAGAAACAATCTCAGGTATATTTTCTGGTATATGTTGATGATATAATAATCACTTGCAACTCTATTCCTCTAACTCTATTAGAGATGTATAAATGCAGTTGTCATCTAGATGTTAGGTGTTGGCTTTTCTGTTTTTTAGAGCCTATATATGATCAACTTATGTACTCTTTCTGTTTAATTGAAATCATATTCGATTCGTCTTTTGTTAAGTTTTTCTCTACTTTTTCTTCATATCAAAATTCTGATATGGTATTGTGAGCCAGATATTGTTCTGCAATGGTCAATTTAAGCTCCCTCCATCTGTTTCCAGTTTTTTTCCTATTCTGTAGTTAAAAAACTTGACGATTTCAATTATCTCCATTGGAAACAAGTTGAACTCATCATAAGTCACACAAACTTCACAAATTTTGTTGTTAATCCTGTTATTCCTCTTCGTTTCCTTTATGATGATCATCGTGCCTCTGAACAATCGATCTGACCAAGATCAAATCTTGCTTTCTTGGCTTCAATCGACACTGTCAAAGTCTATCTTGGAGGTGTTCACTCATATCAAGTGTGGGAACAAATTCAGGATCACTTCTTAGTCGAAACCAAGGCGCGTGCTAGACAACATCATACTGATCTTCGTGCCCACTCTTGAAAACAAGACTATGGGTGAATTCTTGGGACAAATTAAGTCCATCAGATGTCTTGTCAAACATGATGAATATGTTAATGCTATTCTTGAAGGTCTTCCACAAAAATATGCTCCAGTTATTTCTGTTATTGAAAGCAAGTTTCTGTTATTGAAAGCTAGTTTGAAACACCTCCAATCACTGAAGTTGTGGCTCTTCTTCTCACTGATGAATCCCGAAATAATAGGTTCCAGAAGAAAATTTTCCGCCTGTTAGGAAACTACTCTCACTCCTTTGAAAATCCTCCCTCTTCAAGAGATCAAGATCACAACAATAATTTTCGTTGAAATTTCAGTCGCCTTTCTTTTTTTGACAGAGGTGTTTGAAGTCGTGGTGGTTGTGGTTGTGGTGGATGGTTTGCCAACTTTCAGTGTCAGATTTGTCTCAAATATGGACACATTGGTATTAGTTACTACGTTTCTAATTCATCCTATCAACCTAATGTATATCTTGTTTTATATGCTCCTACTACGCATCACCCACTGTAGTTTTCTACTAGTCTGTCTCACCCACCTTATAAATCAAACATCTAGGTCAATCTTGCTACTGCAACAACTCAAAATCATCCTAATCAAGTTATCCCAAGTGCTATGATAGTTAATTCATCAGCCCAAGAACTTGGGAATTCCAACTGGATACCTGATTTAGGAGCCTATTTTCATGTGACAGGCGAATCACAAAATATTCAATAGTTTAATCACTTCTAAGGGCCTGATCAAATTTATATTGGTAATGATGAAGGTCTGAAAGTTCATGGTTCTGGATCTTTATGTCTCAAGAACCCTTCTAATCCTAATTTCTCTCTTTACTCACAATTTATTGCATCTCCCTTTAATTACCAAAAACTTGCTTAGTGTTAGTAAATTTGCTTTTGATAATGGTGTTTATTCTAAGTTTTTTTCCTCACTATTGTACTATTAAATCTCGGGCAACCGATGAAGTTCTTTGGGGCATTGTTGGAACTGATGGTCTATACTCCTTCCCTAATCTCAAGATTCAAGACTGTTCATGTCAAGCTATGTCAATGATTCCTCAATTTTACACTACTACTTCCGGTTCAGTTGTTAATCCAGATTCCGTTCTATCAAATATCTTTGATTCTAGCAATTTGTGGCATGTAGGATCAGGTCATTCAAATGCTAATGTGTGTTGAAACTTGTTATGAATCATTGCAAAATAAATCCATCTAATAAAGCTGTGGATTTTTGTTCATCTTGTTGTGTTGGAACATTTCAAAAACTTCCTTCCTCTCCATCTGAGATTGAGTATAATTCACCTTTTGAGTTGGGGTGCCTCACATGTTCCATCTATCAATGGATATTTGTAACTGAAACTTAAATCTGAAGCTTTTACTATTTTTGGGAATTTTTGAGTCCATTGTTGAACTTCATTTTGATACAAAGATGATTTCGCCGGGGGGGGGGGGGGGGGGCTGATTTCCAGTCCTTTACATCCTTTCTTGCCACTAATGGCATTATAATACACGTTTTGTCCTCACACTCACCATCAAAATGGTGTTGCTGAAAGAAAACACAAGCACATAACTAAGTTGGGGTTAACCTTACTGAATCATGCTTCTATTCCTGTAAAATTTTGGGATTTTGCCTTTCGAACTGCTGTTTACTTGATAGATAGATTGCCTGTTGCATCATTACAATTTTGTGTCCCTTATAATCTCTTGTATAAACAGTCTCCTAACTACAATTAGAGTACACATTCAGTTATTCAACTGGATGTTTGGTGTTGGCTTTTCTGTTTTCTGTTATATTGTGTAACCTCTTGCCAAAACATTGTTATTGAAAGCATTTTGTGATGCTGATTGGGAATGTGATATTGATGATAGACGTTCTACCTCGAGACCACCATCTTTCTTGGTTCGAATTCAATATTTTGGTGGTCCTGCAAGCAGCGAGTCATTGGTTGTTTTAGCACAAAGGTTGAGTACAAAAATTTGGCTCAAACTTCTACTGAATTAGGATGGCTTTTTGCTTCTCTCACTGATTTACTAATCCTATTCTACTTTGTGATAACCAAAGTTCTGTCTATTGCTCACAATCCGTTGCTTCATAGTCCCACTAAACACATGGATATTGGTGTTTTCTTTTTGCAGAAAAGATTATAGCAAAACAACTCTTCATCTATCATATTCCCATTCTTTATCAATGGGCAGATGTGCTGACCAAACCTCTACCTTCATCTGGCTTTGCTTTTCTTAAAGGAAAACTCCAAGTGAAGAGTGTTCCTTCTGAGAGATCTTCTCCTTGAGTTTGAGGGGTGGGGTGGGGTGTTGTGTTAGAGTAAATATTATTACGGTGAATAATTAGTTATTGTTACAGCTGTTAGCTTTTATAGCTGTCAGCTATTAGTAGCAGTAGCTTTTGTTGTAAGCGGTTGCCTATAAATAATCTTGTAAGCTTCTTATTTCATAGGAGTGAAAATCATAAATAGTTCAGTTTGTTAACGAAGTTTTCTATCTTTCATTTTCTTCTAGACATTTCGAGATGTGTGATTTGTTTTCAAATGTTCTCCTTTTAATGTTTACAGGAATTTCTTTCAAGGTGTTCTACTCCTAACAATAGCAAGATTAACACTGATATTTCTACAGAGAAGTCTTGCAATGATGAACATACAGTTAAATCTCGGGGATGGTTAAATTGGCTTTCTCGTGGTATGCTTGGTGCTGGGGGAACTGATGATTCAAGTCAATTTTCTGGAGTTGTGTCATATGATGTTAAGGTACATGCATGTGTCAAAGCTCTTGCTGTTGTTTGGCTGAAAACTAGTTGAAATAAATACTACAACAGTATAATAGGGACTTGAGTACTGTTGGGTACCTAATGTTTTCTAGTTGTATAAAATGCTTGGTAGAGTATTGAAGTGTTTGGTCATCCCCCTTAATAGTATGCTATTAAGGTTGGGTGACGACTAACTGATTAAAATAAATATCTCAAATAGTCAATCATAATTCTAAACAATGAGAAGCTGAGTATATTTGTTGGTGAGAGAATTGACTTTTTTTGCTATTCTGTTAGCTCAGAACATTTCCATATGCAAATGAATTATGAACTTCAGAATCACATACTGCATTGTCTAATTTTTTGTTCGACATCACTACATTTTAACCAAAATATATAGTACGACCCTTATCAATTGCTTTCTGTATTTTTGCAGGATATGTCTGAAGCAACGGAATTTCATCCTCTAGTTTCGTCCAGCTTTGATGCTGCTGTAAAGCATGAATTATACATTTTTTCGATGATGTTTGAGATTGGTCAGATTTCTGCTACTTTGTGTAGCAAGTATGGTGCTCTATTTGTTATTCATAAGCATTTTAAGATACTATTTTCATCTAAATTCTAAGGGAATGATATCTATTTCGCACATCATTCATGTTAGAGTAATGCTTTGTTCGGTTCTGTAGTACGTGTCACACTGTTTAATGTAATGTTTCTTTCCCAGCTGTTAGGCTTGTAGTTATAACTCAGTCTGGAGAATGAGTGAGATCACTTACCGTATTTAAAGAAACCTGTTACAGGTTCATTCCATTCTAATTTCAGAACAGTGAAATCTGTGTTTTATTTTGTGTTTTTAACTCGCCAAACCTATTTTCCCTCACTTTCTCCTTGATTTTTATCAATTCAGCACTTTATGATTTTTATTTTATTTTAAAAAAATTAGAACATAATCTCAATTTTAGAAGGCTACTCAGTTTTTCGTTTACTAAACTCCGTCTCTTTGAGATGATTGTTAATGTGTGATATGAAATAGAACATGTAGCCATGTACTGGGACTCTTTAGTAGTCAACTAATTATGTTTTTTTCCCAATCTTTCTTTCATTTTGCAAGGAGGCATGGTAAAGGAATTGCAGAAATAATTGTTGAAGGTGGAACTGTTGAGTCTAAGATCTACAAGGATCGTGGAATTGTTATATCCAAATTCAAATCTGGGAAAATGGTTGATCTAAGCAACGAGAAAGTCGTTGTACATATTGGAGGGGTATCATTCTTATAATTTCTTCTGTATATTGAATAAACATGTAAATCAATATGGGGATTTTGTTTGCCATCTTTCCTTAATAGGTGGTATTCCAACTTCCTTCTGCATATAGTGGCTCGTAATATTTATAATTTTTTCTATATCCACCCAACCTCTGTAAGCTTCCTATTTCTTTAACAGATATTTTTGGCTGTTGGCATTTTAACTGCTCGACATTCATTGCCAGAGAGTAGTGTTACTTTTATGGCCATTTGATAGAGTTTTCCCGAGTTTGATGTAAACCTTGCTGTGACAATTTTCCATTTAATCCACGATGTTTTATTCCCAATTTTACTTCACTGGTTTCCTAACATTATTTCATTTCATCCACCACAATGTAAAAAGGATAGAACAGAATGCTATGAACTTCAACCTGATAGTTATTCTACTTATACTATTTCAATTTCGATTCTGTTGACACCGATGGTATTTGCAGCCTGTTGTTGAAAATCATTTATTGGACAATTTGGATAGTTCTTGCAGCATTCGTGTAAAATTTTCATCCCATGGAGATATGGACATGTCAGTGAAGGTATCAAACACTGTGTAGTAAGTTTTGAGCATTCATAAGCTCGTGTAGGAATGCATATTCAAAGCTGAAATGTCCTGTTGTATCATATTTTCTTTTCCAATTTTGTGTTCACAGGGAATACTCGAACAACTTGAAGTGACAGTTGATGCAAACATTTTATCAAATTTGTTGGAGTTTTATGATGTCTTTACGTCCTTCAAATTTCATAATGAAAGGGTATAAACTATTTTTATTGATGTCCTGTTTTCAGTATTATTTTCCTCATTCCTCGTTTCTGATATTGCTGGAGTTCTGACAGTCAATAATATTTTTAAAATTAGAACATGGGATTGTTTTATGCTCTTTACCATTGTAGGTACAGGTCTCTATTTTTATTTAGTAAATTAGGCTTTTAATGCAATGAAGATGGTACTGACACATTAATCACATGCGTAATACACCCTCTCAAGTTGGATCATTGTTGTTAATTGTGTATACGTTAACAAGCTAATAAACCCTGCTCTCATTAAGTTTTTTTTTTTGAAAGCGAGCTGTTTAATCTTTACTGATGTCCATTGTGTACTAGTCCTTCCTGAATATTTTCATGAATTAAGTGGCAACTGACTTCTGCGTGTTTAGTTGTTTATGAGTGTCAAATTCACTTGATTTATGTTGCAGTTAATATTTCCTTGGACAGTTTTAATTAAATAATTTGGAGATTTAATTACATTCCATAATTAGGAGGATTAATAGGCTGACTGTATATGTTATATTTATGGTACAAAATCATTGATCCTGAATTGTAGGGGGATAGATTATTTCCATCATAAATTAGGATTTTCAGTTATTAAGTCCTTGTATTCTATTTAAGAGCAATTGTTCCTCTATAAAAGTTTTGAGAATTTTAGAGTAGAAACAGTCTGAATTGCTTGAACAAAGAACACCAAGCAGTCTGGATATTTTTGTACACTAAGAAATGCTTACAACTTGCTAACATGACAATTAATGATGATGCTACTTCTTAAGTGCTTCAATAAGACTATTTGGGTCGATCAACTTGAAAATTAATTATGGGGCTGCTTCCTAAGGGTTTGTATAAGTTTTTTCATAGGCACTTTTAGAAAAGAAAAATAAGAATGAACTTCTCCATCAGATTTTTTTTCTTCACTCCTGGAAATGTTTATGGATAAACTTGTCCGACATTTGCTAGTTGATTGTGTAAACTAAGATTTAGTGATGTCTCTCTTAGAAAAGAATTTCTCTCAAATGTAATGATGGTTGATAAGCATCCAAGCACTTGGGGAACCGACTCCCAAAAGCTAGCTATTAAGGAGGGGAGGGAGAACCACACACTTAAATACTCTACCAAACATCCCATAGTACTCGATGTGGGACTTAGGTAATCCATAATACCTAAGTCCCTATGCTAGCAAAGCTCCTTAGAGCGGACCTCTCAGTGAATTTCACTCTTCTGACACTGCACTTGGTGACACTTCGTTCTTCTTCTCTCTACTCAGAACCTTCCAATAGTCAGAACCCTTTATAGGTAGTCCTCTCCAAGGTGCTGACAACTAGTTCCAATCTGAATTGATTAGCACCCAAGCATTTGGGGAACCCATCGTCAAACTCACAAGGGTGAATATTTCATTCATTGTAAGTTTGGTTGGCCAATTTATGCTCTATCGAAGTGAAGTTCATTTGTAGAATTTTGCAATATTTTGAGGGGATACCAAGAAGAGCAACTTTATATAAAAGAAATGTGAATACAACTCATGAAGCTTATTTATGGTAACTATGTCGGGTTAGTAACTAGTAGGAGATGGACTGCTGGATATAATACCTTTTGTGGAGGAAACTTAGTAACTTGGAGAATATGAAAATATAATGTTGTGGTTTGATCTAGTGCTGAGTCTGAAGTGCAACCAATATCACAAGGTATTTGAATTTATAAGGTTGAAAATTATCTTAGATAACTTGAATGATAATTAAGATGGATTTACAAATTTTTCATGTGATATTAAGTTAGCAATTGACATATATCATTATCATCTTGTTTACCATGATAGAACTAAACAATGGAAGTGGATAGGCATCTTATGAAGGAAAAGCTTGATTGCACCATATGTACCTTCACTGCTTCACAAGTCTACTTATATATATTCTTACCAAAAAAATTGCGCAGTCCAGGTCTTGACAGAATAGTATGGAAATTGGAAATGGAAAACATGTATTCTCCAGCCTGTAGGTGAGTGTTAGTGTATATGTTATGTTTAGTTGAGTTAAATATATCTTAGGGAAGTAGTTATGTTTTAATTGCCTTCGTGAAAATAGTAGTGGTGCAATCCTGTTCATGGATTATGAATATCAAATAGTTTTTGGCAATATTTCCATCAAAATCAACCGCAAATCAAAAGGAAAAATAAAACGTGGGAGAAGATTGAAATGGAAATATTGTTAGACTGATAAGTTGAGGTGAATTTGTCACAAAGGAGTTAGATCCCCTGAGCTTCACTCAAGAGCACAAAAACCTCAGCTCTCACGCAAATGATCCAATTCTCAATTCATCAGAAGTGTCTTACAAGCTTTAGAGAAGCCTGTTTATAGCTTTCTAACTGAAACGAAGGCTAAACAGAGGTTAGGGTTTGAAAAAGGTGATACAGAATGTAAAAAATTAGTAAAATCGTGCCAGAAAAGATGCAACTTTGAAGTATGTTACAAAGTCTAAAAGCGATTTTCTTGTCTTATAGCAAATCTCCAATTTTGAGTTTCCCTTTGGAAGATTTTCCCATAGTCATGAAAAAATTTCTCTAAAGTGAGGTCAGCTAAATGTGGCGAGGTCTTGGCTCAAAAGTTTGCTGAGCCACTTTGAGATGGCTCTTGGCCTAATAATTTGCCCTGCAAAGTTTCAAAACTGGCTAGGCGATTTTGGTAGACAACATAATTGTATTCTTTATGAAATTTGCCAAGCGTTTTAACCAAAACTCAATTCTCACTCATCAAAACTAAAATTGTTTAGCTAAATTAGGGAAACTTTTATTGCTAGCAACAAGTGTTAAAAATCCTGAACTTTTCTTGTTCATCCATTGACACTTGCATCAAATTGAGTCTTTTAGATAGTTCCGTTTCAAACTGCTGGATTTATTTTTATTGGTACTTTAAACAAAAGGAAGCTTTCCTTAAGTTCTTCATCTCCTTCACTCTCCACCATCTTTGATACAGAGTACTATCGATTCAGTTACAAAATGTTGAATTAGCCGAAGACACATGAGCTAATTTAGTGTATGTTGAATTAGCCGAAGACACATGAACTAATCTAGTGTGGTTTTAGAATTTCTGTTAAGGAACTAGCTCAGACTGACAAACCTAGCCTGTACATGCTGATTGCCCAAGCTTTATAAGCTCTACTTAGGCAAATTGTTGAGATTTGCTCCTTGTTTGAGACCCCGTAGTCAAATTGTAGTTCCCGCTGAGGATGTTATTTATTTTCATGTGCATTTTGGTGATAAATTTCTGTTGTTTCTGTCGAAATGCAGGTGTTGTTGTCACTGAATGGAATTGAAAATGACAAAATTAGACTCTTATCCAAAGCAGAGTAAGATTACTCATAAAATCTTTTATGTGAAATCATCTCTCAAACAATGATGGTAACTTCTGGGTTTCTTTCAATCTGCAGATATATTTCTGTAAACCATAAAAGGGTTGTGTGGGATGTTAATATTGGTGATGTTTCTGTCAATTTTCCTTGGAGAAATACAGCATCAGAGTATAGCAACTTGGTAACTCCTCTATATTACCAAACTAAATATATTTTGTGTCCGATATTGTTTGATAACATCAGTGGACTAATTAGTTTCACTGTGAAAGGAAAAGGTATGCAATCTTTTCTTGCACTGTGAGCAGTAGTGAAAATTGTATCCATTTATTCACTAACCATCAAACCAACATAAATCCAACAAATCTTTGCAATCATAATTATATAACTTAATAGATTGGATCAACAATTACTACTGGATGATTAATTACTGAGTTTCAGAGAGAGAGAGAGAGAGAGAGAGAGAGAGAGGGAGGGAGGGAGAGAGGATTTGAGATAAGTTTCTGAAATTAGTGTAAAAGGAATGCGATCCGTGTACAACTAAGTTACGCCAGGTATATACTGTTTCAAAGGTTAGAAGCTCTAGCTTCTAACTGAAGCTTCTAAGACCTCTAACTAACATTAGGTTAGTAGGTGATTGCAGATGTCAGATGTCAGATGTCTTACTGAACTACTGCTATACTAGTAAAGGAAAAGTTCAGAGTAAAACTATACACCAATATGTGTTTTTGGTAGATGCTTTATAGGTATATTTTGTATATGGTCTTGGGCCCATCCCTATTAATGTTGTCAAACTCAAGAAAGAGGATCGGAAGGCAATTAAAGATCGTAACTCAGCTCAGCAGAGTTATGAGCATACGAAAAATTACATTCATAAACCTGTACATGCATTAAAAAGTATATAGATGATAAAAATAAGTTAAAAATAAAAATAGTATATATTATAAAAATAACTCATAATAAGTCTTTAATTAGTAAGACCCTTTTCAAAACAGTGTCATTCAAAACTATAAATAGGTCTGCTGTTCTCTGTAGAATTTGAAGGAAATACATAGTGAGCAGAGCAGCAGAAAAACAAAAGAGAGAGCAAAACAGCAAAAGCAAACAGAGGGCAAAACAGTAGAGCAACTGTAACAGAGTGTGAGCCTTGGCAATTGTCAAGGCAGCACCCGCAACAATGGCCATGAGTGTTGTGATGCCGACAACAGTGAAACTAGTGGTAATGAAGCTACGTGAGTGCTTCGATGGCTGTTGGCAACAACAATAATGGTTGTTCGACAGTAGTGGCAGAGGTAGTGTCAACGTCATGAGGTGTGTTGTCTTGTGACCCCACAAATCAACATATGCCGTTCTCAAACCTAGCTTCTGAAGACGGGAAGGATCAATGCGGTGCATGATCCCTCGATTTGGCTAGCAATATTGCGATCTTGCACCTCTGTCATTCTGGCATCCTCGTCAGCTCACTTCCTCCTTTGTACTTGTGGGATCGAGCTAGTTTGTGAGTTTACTTGCGATTTTGACAACATTGATCCCTATGTAAAGTTATGTATAATATATTATATATCACATCTGGTCTACTGACATACATACAAGGGGGATTCTATCACATGACTCTACCATTTCTATGCACACCCTCCATCACGTTCTTTAAAACAACATGTGAAGATAGTGGATGAAAAATGGTCATAGGAGTAATGGCTTAAACAGACTTTATACAAAAACTGCTTTGTGCTGAATCTAGTTTCTAGATATTACCTTTCTTTATTTTTTCTTTTCTCTCATTCAGTGTATCTGAAATTCGAATGTCATTATAAATATGAGAACCTAAGAGAAGGAAATCAAGCTCTCTAATTTATTATGTATTATTTTGGATTCATTTCAAATTGGTCCTGTCTCTATTTGTATGGCAAAGAAAACTCCACATGGTCATGTTCGTCCTCTAAAGTTAGTGTTCAATGCATGGCCACATGTCCAAACTTTGCCAGATGTGCTACCATGCATCATTTTCTTCTCACATGCTGCCTTCTTATTGTCGGAATCCTTATGAACCACCACCAATTGATTCGTTGAAGCCTTCTGAGTACGTTTTCATGCTTGGTCCTTCGTTCTAGTATTGTTTGGTGTGACATCAAGCATCCCTCACGATTTCTCTCTCGTTTGACTTTTGGGCTTCATCCTTTCTCTCTCATCCTCTTTCTCCACCACTGTTTGCTATTTTTACAATTTGTACTAGTTATGGTATGTAGAAGTGTTGTTGTTTCTCACTATTGGTACTCATTATATTTTGAGAGAGATTCAAGTTGCTGGTTGTGGGTAGTTATTGGTTTGTTCATGTGAGGGTTCGTGCTAGATATTGGATTATGATTAGTGTGCTTGCTTGTTGATTTGGTGTTAATATGGACCCTTTAGGTTGCTGTAATTTTGATTATTGATGGATTCCTCCTTCAATAGGTTGTCCTTTACTCAAAGTGGGTGGAAATGTTCTTAATGCTCATTTTGTAGGAGACTTGGCCACACTTGAAGTAATTGCTTCTTCTTACCTGGTTTTCCTAACAAGACATTAAACATCTTTCAATCGAGTACGGATGAACCTCAATTTGTTAATGAAGAATATCTCAGATTAAGGTTTGGTAGCCAGGGCACAGTCTTTCACCCAATCTATTTTGTCTAAAGGTTGCATTTCTCCAACCTTGGAGTGTCAAAGTTCATGGATAATTGATTCAAGTGTTTTTGAAGACATTTCTGGTGATGCTTTCGTATTTTGTTCTACTTATCATCCTAAAATTCCTCATGTCATTACTTAAGCTAATGGGTCCAAAGTTACTTCTCAGAGTGTTGGTCGAATCTTGCTTTCTCTCTTTGAACCTAAAACATGTTCTTCTTAACCCTAACTGTCCTTTTAACCTACTTTTCTTAAGTCAGTTAACCAAATCTTTAAATTGTTCCCTTTGATGTAAATTCTTTGTTATACAAGAGTATAGTACAGGTTGACTGATTGGTGAAGGACATGAATATGGAGGGTTCTGCTATCTTGGTACAAGACTGTTAATGTTTTTTTGGCTTCCCTATCTCCCAACTTCTGCATGATCGTTTGGGCCATTCACATTCATGAAAATTTAAAAGGATGGTTCTTGAACTTAGCAAATTCCAAGTCTTAGAATGTGAGTCAAGCAATTAGGAAAACTTATTTGGTCGTCTTTTCTTGAAAATAACTAAAACACGGTGCAACTTTGTCTTCTCTGTAATTCATTCTGGCATCTGGGTCCAAGTTGAGTCACATCCTTTGGATTTCATTATTTTGTAACTTTTATTGATGAATATTCTTGTTGTACTTGACTTTACTTAATGAAGTATAGGTCTGAACTTTTGAATATCTGTTGGTATTTGCTTAATAAAGCTAAGAAACAATTTGGCCAAGTAATTAAAATCTTAAGGAGTGATAGTGCCGAAGAATACTTTTCTTTTAGTTTTTCTACTCTTTTCAATTCACATGGTATATTACATTAGTCCACTTGTCCTCATACACCTTAACAAAATGGTATAGCATAAGGAAGGAATAGACACTTAGTTGAAATTGTTCTACCTTATTCCTTGAGCTAATCTACTTGTTCATCATTAGGGTGATGCGATTCTTATTTCTTGATATCTTATCAACATAATGCACTCTTCTTTGGATAATAAAGTTCCATATTCCATTGTGTTTCTGAATGAACCTCTTTTTCTGTTTCTCCTTGAGTCTTTGGTTGCCTGTCTTTTGTACGTGATGTGTCTCCGGGTTTAGACAAACTTTCGGCTCCAGTTATCAAATGTGTCTTTTCGGGGATATTCTCGTCTTAAAAAAGGGTGTCAATAATTTTCTCGTGACTCTAAAAGGTATTACATATTTGCAGGTATCACCTTTTTTAAGAAACTCCATTTTTCTCTTCCTTCACACATGTTAAGTCTATCCACCAGGTTTTGCCTATGCCTTAGTTGAGCCCTTTGTGTATCCTATTCCAAACACTTTTCCAATTTCCTCTCATCAATGCTTCACCATTATCGTTCCATACACTCTATAGACAATCCTCCTCGTATTTACAATTTTCTAAGGTATCATTGTTTGTCTTGTTCTTATTGTTCTTTGATCTCTTCTCGATGTAGGATCTCCAACACACCCCTCTCACGCCGAGACTCTTCAACTTGTGCGTGGGACTATATATGTAAGGGTGGTTTGATAACGGCCCGATAGTGGGTGGCACGATAGGCCCAACAATCTTATTAAGATAGACTTTGATATCATATCAGAAGTGGACTTTACGCCTAACTCAACCTTACAAAACCGGCTTGTAAGGTGAGGTTTGCACCCACTTATAAACTATTGAAAGACCTCATCTCTAGTCGATATGGGATCTCCAACATTGATCATTCCGGATGGCAACAAGAGATGATTGTTGAAATGCAGACGCTTGAATATAATGATACATGAGAGTTAGTTCCTTTTCCATTTGGATAGAAAATCTATTGTACAACTTTACTTAATGCCAATCAATTTTAAGTTGAAATCTAACAATATTTGCCTTATTTTTCACCATACTACGTTTGAAAATTTTTTCATTAGTAATTTTTGAATTACACTTTTTCATAATTATTTTTCATTTTATGTTTCTCTTTGATGATGTTTTTGCGCAGATAATGAATTCAAGATCTATATGTTTTAAGTCCACAAATGGTCTTGAATCTTTTTCTTCAAAAGTTGAGGAGCAACCATATTCTGTGAATAACTTTTTAAATTCATTATCCACTTCTGGGATTTGTATGGGCATCCAACTTCAAGATCTGTATCAGTTTTTTGATGTTACACTAGATGATTTTATGGTAAGGCTCTTAGTCTACATGTTTGTTTTTTTTTTTTTTTTTTTTTTTTTTTTTTTTTTTTTTTTTTTTTTTTTTTTT
>Ga0209700_101053_pt1 | contig 55689 bp, 38 predicted proteins | sample SiratroredBW_FD_187528 | JGI IMG/M metagenome (GOLD analysis project Ga0209700, IMG submission 187528) | Root nodule microbial communities of legume samples collected from California, USA - Siratro red BW (SPAdes) (version 2) | ecosystem: Host-associated > Plants > Roots > Nodule | place: USA...
AAAATTTAAAAAAAAAAAAAAAAAAAAAAAAAAAGTATTTGGATGTGTGGTGGACAAAAACTGATGTGGAAGCAGCTGAGTCAGATCATTGTCATATCATAGGAATCAGTGAACCAATATGGATAAGACCTTTGATTTTGTTTTTGTTTTTTCTCATACATTTGTTCCCTTCAACTCCCAAAACCACTGTCACCTCTAGCACACTGGATTCTCATACCATCCAATCCTAACTATGCCAACAAACTCCTTCTTTAAGTAAACAAATCTCTTTTTTCTCTTTTGGGAAATAATTATGTTTCACTCAAATCCACTTTACAGGTAATCTAATTGTTTATGTTTTCTAAATATTGCTTTTCTTTCTCAATAAAAGTCTATTCACTTTTTGATACGAAGATAAAATTTTTTAATTATACCTTTTATTTAATTGATATGAAGCGAAGAGAGAGTAACTAGTCACAATAAGAATGAAACTGTAGTAATACTCAAATATATATTAAAATAAAAAGGAAAGAAATATAATAATTTATTTAAAATTATATTAAAAAGAAAAACTTAAATATATTTTTAGTTAGGGTAGAAAAATCTTAAATGACTATTATAAAAGAGCACATGGGATATTATACTTACAATCTCACACTCTTCTATTTTCTTTTGGTATTTTAAAAATAATTTTATTAAATAAATACATTTATCCCCAAGAAAAACCTAAAAAAAGAACTTTAAAATAAAAAAAAGGAAATGAAGGGTATATGGACACTGAAACATTAATGTGGCCCACAGCATCACTGCATGGATAATCTCATTGTAATTTATATACATTTCTCATCATTTTAAATTACTTTTCTGACACTTTTATATTATTATAAACGTAACGATTCTGCACATTACCTTTTCTTTGTAGTTTGGATAGAATTGCCACGTTCATATGACATGTGACACACCCTTCCTCTCTCTTCCCCTACCACGCTATATATATCAAACCATGATCCACTCTCTTTCCATATCTCATCTTTCATCTCCATCTATTATCATTCAGTGTTTTTGGGTACATTCTCCACTCTCTACAGTTTCTTTTTCACTTGTTGGTCAAAAGTTTATAGTTTTTTCATCTTGCTCTGCAGTTAATTATCATACTAATATAATTGGTATTTCTATAGGAAAAGCAACAAGAGTTGTGTCATTGGAAGTTAATTCATAGAAAAAGGTAAAAATGTTGGGGCTTTTCAAGGAGAAGATGGCTAATGCACCTAAGGAGCTGAACAGTCCAGCTTCTTTGAATTCAAGCACTAAGCCTAAGCTAAGCCATGAAATCCTGAAGGATTTCATGTCCTGCGATCCCTCCAATGCTTTCTACATGTGCTTTGGGAATGATGCTTTACTAGCTTATTCCCCTTCAAACAAACCCTCCACTCATCAAAGGTATGATTAATTTAATTGCCTATGAGATATGAATGGCATTAAAGCTATTGCTATGATCAGTACATTCCCCTTTTAAATTTCATAGTAGATGTTGTTAATGAATCTATTTGAGAAATGAGTTTAAGGATTTCTGAGCTGTGTTGCTAATACATAAGAAAATTGTGACAGGTTGTTTAGTGGTTTGGATGACATATACTGCGTTTTCCTGGGTGGCTTGCACAACCTCAGTAAGCTGAACAAGCAATATGGGCTATCAAAGGGAGCAAATGAGGCCATGTTTGTGATTGAAGCATATCGGACTCTTCGAGACAGGGGTCCATACCCTGCTGATCAAGTACTCATAGAACTTGAAGGCAGTTTTGGATTTGTGATCTATGACAACAAGCATGGAACAGTTTTTGTTGCATCTGTAAGTCTCTTTCCTTGATCTCTTCATAGTGGAACATTTATGTTGGGAAATGTATGTTTGACAACAATGTATATAATAACATTGTGCAATGAATTTCTGTGGATTTACCTAAATGTTGTATGCGTTTCATCAGGGTTCCAATGGTCAGATTGGGCTCTATTGGGGTGTTGCAGCTGATGGTTCTGTAGTAATTTCTGAAAATCTGGACCTTATAAAAGCAAGCTGTGCTAAATCATTCGCACCATTTCCAACTGGTATGTAAATTTGCAACTTCGATTCTAAAACCAAAATTTAGATTACTTATTTTTCTAAGAGTAACACAATTATAAGATAATGACAAAATTAAGTGTGGACTATATTTAAGAGTAAAAATACATTTCAAAGGGTGACTTCTGTATAGAATCTAACGCATGACTGGTGCTGAAATTGTAGGGTGTTACTTTCATAGTGATCACGGTCTCATGAGCTTCGAACATCCAACAAAGAAGATGAAAGCAATGCCGAGAATTGATAGCGAGGGGGTTAAGTGTGGGGCCAACTTCAATGTCGATTCTCAGTCGAAGATCCAAGTGATGCCACGTGTTGGAAGTGAAGCTAATTGGGCCACTTGGAGTTAATAAACTAGGCTGATTTACCTTAGTCCAACTTTCTTTTGAAAGAGTAACTTTTGCATTTAGCCCTTTTGGGTTTTGTACTAAGTATGGTTGCACAGTTGTGTACATATTCATGCTGCAATGTTGAACATGACTGTGGTAGCATCTAATATGAATAATAGGAAGTTTTAGTTTTTCATTTGAAATTATTAGGCGTGTATTTGCTTTCCTTGTATGCTATTAATGTTTCTTCACAAAATGAAGTGGAGCATTAGATATATAGTTCATCTGCAGGTGCACATATTTGCTCCTATGAATCTTCGCTGTCTGACTATGTTATCCGTCAACATAAATTGCGGCAAATAGATTCTGAACTATAATACTTCCTTAGAATATTTTGTATACAAATATCACCTATGTGTGTAAAGAATTTTCTGCAGGTTACTTTTGTTCGACACATACCTGAACTACAAGTGTTATATTATAGAGGGTTGTGGTGAAATTCTGATATATATCGGAATAATGGACTTTGATGGAATACGCTCTATTTTAACATTAATTTTTTAGAATACAGATTATAAAAAGTTTCCTGTATTCCTTAGTAATATAAGGCACACTAAAAATAGTTTGAAGATGTGAATTTAAAATCTCATTCACATGTTCATGTAGCCCAGACTTCATATATTTTGTGACACAAAGGGACAAAGACTAAAACAAACAAAACTGAGTCATCTAGAGAAGGAAATACGTGTTACATCATATACGAAGAAATCTGTATAAAATATCTTTCTGACATTCGCAACTTGATATGCTGATGTCCTTAGATTTTGAGAGGATAATCTTGAGAAAGTAAGATATAGTTGCTCTTACCTCATGCTCTACTTCTTCCATTTTTGCTACAAGATAGATTTTTGTGCTGTCTGTTATAGTTTTTGTTATTGTTAAGATCTTCCTATATGGCTACATAATTTCTTTCTTTCTTGGACTTTTTGGGATTTAATGTTCACTCTTTTCTTTTCACCAACATGATCCCTTCAAACTTGTTTATTTATTTTTTATTTATTAAAATTAGGTTTTCAATGATTTTTAATTTAGGTTGGATTGAGTAAGTAGATTAAGCTGAGTATTGTTTTTTAGGTCTAATTACCGTTGAGTTGAATTTGTTTACAAGTTTCAAACTCACCACAATTTTTTTTATTGTTCACCATATAAATACTATTTTATGAATATTGCAAGTAAATATTTTTTCCTCCATGCTTTTATGAGTAAATATATTACATCTTAGTTGAGATTGAATTTTATAAGATATATAAAATAGATTTAAGATCTATTGTTTATTTATATTAACAGTAATGTTGCTATCTTAAAAAGGCATTATAAACCTTGATTTTTGAAGTATTATTTTTATTGATTATAACTTTAATTCCTTAACTAATTAGATTGATAAATAATGAAAAAAAAAAAACTATCAACCTAATCACAAAAAAATATTTTTTATATTCAAATGAAGACATAATTATTTAGATGAATCTGCTAACATATAATTATATTTATATTTATATGCTATTTTAATTCATGTTCAATTGAACAAAAGATTGAGGTATTGAAAATATAATTTAAGACTCAAAAGTGCAATCGTTTGGATAAATTGTGACCAAACTCGTGAAGTTAAATTTATATTTTTAATATTATAGAATAATGTAAATAACAAACTACAATTAGAAGAAATCAGAATCATAAAATTTGTAAATGTAAATAGTTAAATTACAAGTTTTATGGATATATATAAATAATTCATGCATAAATATATACGGTGGATACCAATATAAACTAAGACACTGAATGACCCAAAAATAAACAATAAAACAGTATAGAAAATTGATCTATAACTGCCATAAATATAACCCTGTGACATTGCCCCCACCCGCCCAAGTTAAATAAATTATTTTATCAATTTACATACATAGCTGATTATTTAATTACATATGTTGTTTTTGTTAAAAGAAATAGGCACACTGCTGTTTAGTACCTTCCTCTCTGCTATTGCACATATGCATACAAGTAGTCAATAATAGTGATGTAGAAAGTCATGCAGAAGTTTCTCTGGGATTAATCAAGGACACTCCCAATTACTTGTCCACCATCACCACCTCTTATTATCTGAAAGGACTATCATCTGCATGCATGAAATATATTCCCCAGGGTTACGAGAGAAACTCACCTTTCTACATTGTCAGCTCAATAATTTATAAAAAAACAGAATATTTTTGCATGTTTGATAACAGGTTTTTTGAAGAAAAGTTATTAAAAATAATTTCATGGAAAAAAGTTAATCCAAACATGGAAGAAAGGAAAAGGAGTACGGTGAAAGGGAAAAACTATGATCAAATGACCATCCAACTATGTGATGAGTAAATGGAAAAAATTAATATGCATTTCATGATATCACTATATGCCGTGCACAAGTTAGAAATCTTGAACCATATATCTCTGGAAGGAGGAACAGTAACTACAAACATTACGAGGGTAATACCTAACTTTTGGCGGTGTGACAAATCACATCACCATAAATCCCAAACAAATTGAGATCTAGGGGAATTACTCGATAATATTTGGAACTTTACAAATGATTAGTAGAACATTTCCCCGAATCCAAGTTTGTTTGGTCACCTACCTTGTAACAAAATGATGAAGAAACTGTCAAGTAATCTACATGTCTCCTCTCCTGTACAATTCCTTCCAGTGTTTTATCTACCTTCAGTTTCTGGGGTTAGCAATAAATAAAAGCAATTCTTCCCTGATCAAAAGAGAAACTCACGTGACAATTTTGTATTGAAGCCAGCTATACAACACGAACCCATGTTCCGCCACACATTGGACAGCCATGAGCCCAGCGGCTGATCCACCAAATATCCCGGTCATTTTGACTAGGAAGATTGGTGGAGGCTGGGGAGGCAAAAGCACAAGTCTGCCGCAGACATCTTATACACTGTACCAAACAGAAGTAAAACAGAGATGAGAAAGTTAAATAGTACCTACATGCAAGCGGATAATAAAATTAGTTTGGAGATCAGCAAGATGAATAAAGAAGTGTCTTCTACTAAGCTATATGCAGCATTGAAAGAGTGGCTGTTTACAAATTTGGTCAATGTTATCCAAATAACAAATCTGAAACCTCTAAAATTTGCAATCACTCGATATTTACATGATTGGCAATTAGCAATTTGTCTTAGATACATCAAGAGAAAAGCGGGTATTGACATCATTAAAGATTAAAAAGAAAAACTCTTAGACTGCACTCAATACCGAGCATTTAATGGTTTATAAAACTTTATGCGCACACATGGACAGAAAAGAACACAAAAATGCCTAACGAAAGTTTCTTTTCATACCTTATACCAGATTCCTTCAAGGCCAGTTTTCCACAATGCAGTAACAACATCTCTTCGAGATCCCATTATACCCAGATATGCTCCCAGGCCCACGGAAGTGTTCAACCCAAAAGCTGCATCCCGTTCAGACATCCTGCGTTTCCTTGGCAATAAACCATTGGCTCCATCGTAGACATCACAAGATTCCAATGAGCTGAAATCAAGATTAACAAGTTTTGGTGCTTCATTTGTAGAATCCAAATCATCGGAATCAGACCAAGGTCCACCGAACATATTCCGCCTATGCCACTCTTCGGCTGGAGGATGGAGTTCTAGCTCACGTAGTAGAAGACCGGCAGCATCAGCACCTCTAGGACGGGGCATGTTCTGCAAATCCATTTTTTTCTTTAGTTTTGAGGGTAGGTGTCATTCACAGTAAAGTCGGTCATTTAATCCAAGGAAAGAAACCCATTTTAATGCATCCAAAAAGAACAAAAATATGTATTTTTATCAAAAGCACATCATTTAATCATTAAATTCTCCTACATATTCTCACAGCGGCTCCATCACGAAATCAGAAACAATATCTTCTATAAAAGGGATCATTAATTAAGAAAAACAATAGAGCCCTTTGTTGTTCTACTCACTAATGTCTATCACTATTACATCACGTTTTCAAATCATGATTAAATGGCATCATAAACTTGTCGTAATAATATATCATCTTCTAGATATACTACTTATAACTAGTTTTGTTGGTCTTCCAAAATTACTGACTTCTAAATGGGAAAATAGAAAGTTACCTGCATATGGGGGCCAAGGGATGCTTCCACAACCTCGGGCAGTACAGTGTAGTTTCCATCAATATAATGCAGCCGAACCTGAATGTTATTACTCCCCACTTGAGAAATTGGCAATGGGTGCTGCAAGCCAGCAGTTCGGCGACAGAGATCCATAAGTACTAGAAAAAGAACCTTGACCTGAATTACCAATATAGTAAGACCACAAGTTTAATTAATAGTTAGTCTCTGTAAGTTCAAGAGAGAATTATGATGGCTTCTGAAACGCATTTATCTCAGATTCAGTCATAAATCCCTGAAATAAAAGAGCTTTCAGACGCCACATCAAAAAAGTTATACCTCTTCAAATGTATATCCTTGGCCAGCATTTCCAGTACCAATTCTTGAACGCCCTGGAGATGGTTCTTCACCCCCTTTTGATGCAGGCACAGGTTGATTAAGTCGACCAGCCTGACCATCATCTGGCCTAACCAAAGTTGATCCTGGTTTTACATTTTCCTCCACCTTGCCAGGAGCAGAAGCATTGGGTTGAGGCTTTTGCGTATTTCTGTCCGTAGATCTCTGTACACCCCCCACATATCGGGGTAGTTGTGTCCGTCGGAAGAAAAAACAGAAGAGCAACAGTTGGCATAATCTGTGGAGGAAATGACAGTCCCCAATGAGTCGAACTGCAGGTGTTCCAGGAAAAGTTCCTGTATTAATGCTAATGGGCATAAAAGAGGGAGGACCACTGATAGGGGGATTAGGAGCTGGGTTGGATACTCCATCAGTTGTGCTACTAATCTTAGCAATGGCCCCTTGTACCCAAGCTTGCATCTGTGTGCTTCCACTAGAACTGGTTGTCCCATTTTGACCCCCTGGACATGTTGTTTTTGCTTTAGTAGGTACTTATTATTGAAATGTAGTTTAGAGGAGAATGGTTTTCTTATTCATTGATTTAGAGAGAAAATCAAGGATCAATCAGATCTGATTTTATTCTATTCAACCTTCTAGAAAACTATTAAAATCTGAAAGGAAAAAATATAACTATATCAACATGTAATATAAAGAATAAAGGTAATGATGATTAAGCCAAATAATGGTATTCAAGGTAGGACAACAGAGTTTTTTTGTGACAATGAAAAACAAAGAGCACCAATTCCATGCTTCAATACATAAAGAAATAACTTTAGAAATGGTCTATATGACTTGTTAAAAATAAAATGAAATAAATTTTAATATAAAAGACACAATACAAATTCATATCATTGCACACTTACCCTGGCTTGTTGCAGGAGTTGCAGAACTTTGGGTAGGACTAGCAACCACATTTCTGTTGTTTCCGGTCCCTGCAGTCACAGCATGGCTTGCCAATGTACGGCAGAAACTAGCATAACGCCGCAACCGTGTGATAAAGTGTGAAGCTAGATCAAGAACTGAATCAACATAAGCCTGCGTAATATTGAAACAATCATGAGATGTTTATGCAGTCAAATGTTAAGCAAATTAAAGAAATGTCATCTCATGGAAAAAAAGAGAGAGAAGCAAAGGGTTTAATAATTTGACATATTCGATAGGTTGGTAGGAACAGTTAATTATGTTAAAAAGTTTCAGTTCTTTTACACAAGTGAATATATATAAAATGTATGGCAAGTCCTTCAAAAACAGAGTATGCAGACTGAACCATGCAACAGTTAATCAATGCTACACCAGAATGTTTTGTTCTGATTTTCTTATCAAACAAAATAAGAAGAACACGATTACAACAGTTAACCAAACAAACCTGAACACATGGAACTAGTGCAGGTTCAACAGCCACTGCTTCAGGGTCAATGCTCGATAATGTCTCACTAGATACTTGCCATGGATCGGGCACTAAAGCTGAAGGATTTATCAAAGCAGACTCAATTCCCTTCCCAAGCATGTCCAATAACAACCTAGCTTGCATATCCAGAACCATTGCCCTGACCTCTTGAGCATTTGCCCCTTCAAGCAGCCTACATTTTATTCTGTCTAGACTCTGCAATAATAGAAAACCAAATTATTTTTAGCCCAAAAGTAGCAACACTGCCATTTCCACAAGCCAAACACTAGAAAAACAGGAGAAACTGTAGGTAAATTATAACAACACCTGTCCCATCTGAAAGACGCAGAACAGGGATAACTAAAGTTTAGTTCAAGTGGATCTCAAAAGGAACTCAAACATTTTAAAATCAGATTCAGATAAGGCTAGCATAAATTGAACCAATCCAACGGCTAAAGTATTAAAAAGTGTCAATTTTAGAACATTAACAACCAGGGGAAGGGGATCTGTGCCAGCTGGAAAACACAGTAAAACTAGGAGGGTAAACCAAGCTGGATGACAGGATCTCATCAGGTGAAAATGAACCTCATGTTGTGTTAGCATAAAGTCCCATAAGGAAGCCAATCTTTAAAGTATTATAACATAAAAATAGCCTCAAATGAAGTGTGCCATCAGCAGTGCAACATAAATTAAGAACTTTATTATCCAACAAGTTATTCAATTAGAACAAATAATATAAGTTGTGCCTATGTCTTGTAAGATAGGGATAAACTTGCTACTAACAAGTATCTACTGCAAGCTCCATTATCCAGGTAATATTATATCCCTGAAACACTATGAAATAACAGAAAAATAATAACACACCCTAGAAATAACAATGAAGAAGATTTCCATCCCCAACATAAAAAACAATAAAGATAACTATGAAAGTTAATGGAGATAGTTCACAGAAATATACAGGACAATACTGTTGTCTATGCTGAGCAGAAGGAAGAGAATGGAAATCAGCATCCAAGACTGCGATAACACTGTTAAGCGAAACTGAAACAGGAAAAGGAAAAACACAAAAACTCATTAATATAGAGTATCAATGGCACATTGTGAAGATATAGAATGCTCATATGAAACAAAGCAAATTGTATTATCCCTTTTCTCTAATTCCCCTGGCACTAACTTCAACAAGACTAAATAATTTGCACCGCCTTACCAATACCATCCTCAGCAGCACTCTGTGTACAGCCTACAGCATCCCACCAATCAACTCCAACCAAAAGGCTCCACCAAAACCTGCTTTTCTCAACAGATGTCAGTTATCAAAAAAATAAACCATTTAAAATGGAAATAAATCATAACCTCCACTAAGTTTATGAAAAAAGTGAGAATGCCTTGTACTGAGAAATCACCTTTCAGCAATTGCACGCTCCCAGTATGACGAGTTGGTCTTTACTTGACTAGTTGGAATAGCAGGAGGGAGAACCCGGATTATTTTCAAAATTGTCTGATCCTTGCTTGTGTCATGCCAAACAGAAGCTGAACAGCAGCTTGTTGAAGAAAAAGCAGGAGCTGCAATTGCAGATCCAACACCAATCTGATAGTTGTGTATAGGAGCAAAATTTGGACCAGAAAAGATGTGGACTCCACCCCGCAGAAAAGCAATGCCAATTTCACCACCGTGAGCAGAGTATACAATTCGTGCAAGTGTCCTGACATCACTTGGAAGATCAAAAGGATCAAAATAGACCCTTTTTGATTTATCAAAACCAAACTCTGCTACCTTTTGTATATCTGTGTCCGCTCCACCAGCAGGTGCTTGAGGATTCTTGAAATCATTTGTTGGTGGAATGCTCAGGTCCACTTTGGTCTGCCATACAGTTTGCATAGGAGGCTGGCCACCCATACTGGAAGTAGGATTCCCAAATATTGGATGGAGTACAACATGCTGTAAAGATGATTCCCAGCGTTGCACTCTCCACCCTGTGATTGATGGACCCTCATCTGGATCATAAGGGGACATGTACTGTCCTATAAATGTAAAATAAATTACATACTGAAAAATATAGCATCAATTTCTTAGGTCAATGGTCAATGCACAAGAAACTATGGCATAAATTCTGCCAAATGAAAAATCACATAGCAATGTCACAAACTGTAGAGATGTAAAGATAGATAAAATATACGGGTCCTTACAGAATTTTCCTTTTTGGTGCGAAAGCTGAAGGTATCTCATAGCAAATAACAAATATGAAGTTTGAAAGAAAGATCAAGAATCAGTTCCATACCCTCAGCTATCACGACAGCTATCACAGAACCACCACAAGTTGGATCAAAGGCAACTGCTGTTACACCAGAGCCCCATGTAGTGGTTGCTGCAGATTGAGCTGCAGCTTCAGGACTCACATATGCTGAAAAATTTGAAACTGGTGAACAGTGAAGTGGTATAGAACCACCAAGATTTTGGTTTGTCTGGTTTCTCCCTTGTTTTTCTTCGGATAGTAGATAATCTTGCCAACTAAATAAATATGCAGCTAAAGGTGCAAAACCAATCCAGTTGGGTGAGCTAATAGGAGCTGGGACACCATTATTGGAACTTGTTCTTGGAATTACTTGGAAACCATTACCAGGCCCAGGCATAACCTCCCAAACAACAATGGTGGATGGATTAACAATTGGCACACCTGCCACATGCATGGCACCACTCTCTGTAATGATAGCGTCACCAGCCATAATGCCACTGGGGCCACAACCTAATGGTCCTTTACTAGTGCAAAACCATTTGGGTTGGGTTGCATTCGGAGGAGGCCACTGGGACCAATGAAGTTGAACCGTGCCTGATGAGAACACAGAGCAGACACAAAGAAAATTGGGCCATCTAGCTGAAAAGACAACTCCAAGTGTCAGACAGAATAGAACACAGTAATTTTAATATACATATTGCACTATAATTAGAAAAAAAAATGAACATGTAAAATGAATCTTTAAAAAACTGAAATAAGCAATCAAATAAAGAGAGGATAAACAGTTCTTATTTCAGGCATTGCCATGGTTGTCACCACTATCTTCAACATACAAATTATGTTGGTGTAATTGAGCAATTGTGTTAGTATAAGACTATGCACAGATACAGGACATGATACACACATGGACTCAAATCGGGCAAGTGTCTCCCTGTTATTACAAATGTCATCATGACATGGTGTCTAATACAGCAAAGTTCTTTTGAGGAACGGGGGCTTCGTAAGCATCAGCCAGTCACTATGATATACATATTGCACTATAATTAGAAAAAACAAATGAACATGTAAAATGAATTATTAAAAAAACTGAAAGAATCAATTAAATAAAGAGAGGATACAAAGTTCTAATTTCAGGCATTGCCATGATTGTCACCATTACCACTGTCAACATACAAATTATGTCGGTAAAATTGTGTAATTGTGTTAGTATAAGACTAACAGGCACAGATACAGTGCATTATACACACATGGACTCAAATATGGCAAGTGCGTCCCTGTTATTACAAATGTTATCATGACCCGGTGTCTGATACAGCCTAGTACTCTTCAGGAATCTGGGCTTGAAAAGCATCAGCCAGTCATTAAGATGATTGAGTATAAATAAAAAACAAACTCAATCAGAATTGGAATGAAGATCAAGTATAGTGCTTCACTTCAAATTACTTGTCTTTATGAAGATACTTATATTGACCAAATCAGAAACACAACGGAAAATTATTATAACCAATGCGCAGTGGAAATTAATTAGAAGAGAAATTGATAAGCCTGTGACCTCCAGTGAAATAGGATCAAACACTATGATCAACTAAGTGACAGAGTATAGTATCATTATGACACTCAAACCCTAATCCCGACACACAACACACAAGTCCCCTCCCCTTCCAGCATCTAATCGGCAAGAAAATCATATTGCTAGATTGCATCATTGAAGATACAATTTTAGCTTATGCCTTTCCAGACACTTCATTGAAAAAAGACAAAAGAAAACAAATATTACAAAAAATGACAAAAAAACAATGCCAATAGTAGTATTTCTTTTGATATCTTATAGTGAACAATTTTACTGGAAAACAAAAAGCAATCATGGTAGCAAATTCAAATAAAACTGACCTGACGTTTGACATTGTTGTGAAAGAAACTTTTCTTCAAATGTTGACCTTGAATTGGCAGGAGCACTTTGTTTAGATGAAAACCACCTATACTGATTTTTTAAAATAAACAATTAATTTGGATTAAAAAGAATCAGAGTTACTAGATTGAATTACACAAGATCCATGTGTGTGCACGCAAGCTTGCTACAGTATAAGTTGTAACTTAGAAACTGCAATAACATTGTGATTAAAGGAGAATTATGATTTTTCACTAGAAAACCTTTCTTCTGTTCATATTTTCTTAACAATTAAAAGTTCCTTCAAATTGTGGGATTTTTGAGGGAAAAAATGAATTACTCATTTTGCTTAAATTTTGTCTCTCCAAACTAAGTTTTCTCTCTAGAAAAAAGAAAACCCACCTTCTCTAACAATTTCTCTCAAACAACTTTTAGAGGACAATATTTAGAGATTGAATTATTTTAGAGACAAATGTTAAAAGATAGAGTATTTTTTTAAAGGGGTTGTAGAGACGATTGTTTAAGGGCAAAATTGGACAAATAAAATGATTATAACAATTCCTCAAAAATGATGTGCTAAACTTTTAAACATCACACAGAAAAGAAATTATCTGGCATACCAGGGAGACGCCTGAGAGCCACTTTGTAACAACTGCGATATCCTGTCGCCACTCATGCTCTCGCAACCAGCAGCTAGTATCGAGTACAAGATTAGCTGGCCCCTGAATGGACATTAAATCAGTAACAGATAAACAAGAAAAGCATATGTGAATAATGAAGAAGCCAGAGATGGTTAAACTCTGGACAAAAGATCAATCCACAGGCATACACAAGGGTTAAGTACATAACCTCCCTGTGGGACTGGGTATAGTATATAGTCATACTTCCCATTCTGTGATCTAGAAAAACCACCTCAATTATGGCCATGTAAAAATCTATGGCAGAGCACTTACAATTATACTGCACAACTATGATATGCAATAACTCTCACTTACTTGAGACGGTTGAGTCCAAATAGTTACCCTCCCGTGGAAATTTGCTATCAATAATGCACGGGGACAACAGGTGGGGGACCATTCAATGAACTGGACAGAATCACGAGGAGAATCTGCAAAGGCATACAGTTCAAATGATCAAATTTTGAAACTTAAATACACACACTCATAGATATATACAGAAAAGCAACTCACTTCAGAAAACCCAGAAAAAATCAAAGACGAGAAAGAACATCATAATGTTATTTTCCATATTTTGAACATGCCTTTAAGAAAAACAAAAGCAAGCATTCCCATATTTGAGAGCAAGAACAAATTTACAGATGAGTTAATTTCTTATTCAATGATTTCATCTCTCTTGCTGTTACAGAGGACTACAGTTTCCTACATATTCTAAATTTTATTATTTAGATTCAATTTGACTACTTTTTCGTTTTACCAATATTACAAATGAAATGCAATTTATAAAAATATTCTGTGTAAAAAATCCTTCAGAATTTTCTGTTGAAATTAGTTATATTGCACCTCTGATTGTAAAACACCACCATATAAAGTGGACAGATTTCAATAACCTCTTAAATATGATGTTAAAGGTTATCCAGATAACTTCTAATTTTCAAAACCAAAAGTTCTGGAAATTGAAAGATTTCTTCTTTTCTTTCACCCTCCAGCCTTATACCTGAATTTTATATTACCAAGTCCATAATTAGCTTATGCAGGATTACATGGTCGAACAGTCTCATGGATTTGGCAGAACCTTTATGCTGGTAATGTGATAGGAAACCACCAATCACCGAGGGTTACATAAGGAAGGGGCATAGAGGATATGGGCCTTCAAATATATCAGATTTAAAAAAGACAAACCAAGAGGTATTGAAATGTCAGGCAGGAAAAATTGATGTGACAGTTTGCCAATAATGCAGACAAAGGGATTTGGATATCAGTAAACAGAATGCTAAAGGAGAGGGCAGGGTTTCTCACACATAACCTGCTTCAGCTGTTTCTGTTTTTCTTTTTCTTTTTTTTTTTCAGTATTTACATCTCATTATACACCCACAGGTGTTGATAGTACCCTGATATCAGTATCCGCAAATGAAGAATACTGAAGGTTCATTAAATCTGTTTGACTGCAATAATATCACAATGAAATTTAAAAGGACAAACACCTAATTTTACCGTAGCTAGTCAATTCTGACATTCCTGTCAGGTTTAAAATAAGTTCAAACAACATAAATAGAACTGTAAACTGTAACATCCATGAATACAGAAGCAAGATTAACATTAAAATACCTGCAATGACATTGAATACTGCACACTCAGTCGGCCTCTCTGGGATCACAATGTGTATAGGAATCCAAAATGGTGGATTTCCTGTTGAGCTTTGAGAAAAGAAACACTAATAACCATTACAAAATTGCGAACAAAAGCAAACATACAAGGGCGTTAGCAAGCCAAACTAACTACTGAATGCTAATAAATCAGCAGTATTAGACTTAATGTGACTGTTTAGGTATTTAAATTTAATACTTGAACAAATATTAGAAGCATAATAATTAAAAGATACAAACATTAGACATTATTTTACAAAGCTTATTTAGTATGTGAATAAGTTTATTTGCCAACAGCACTATCCATTCAAATTTGCATGTGGGTCTGCTTAACAAATGAATGTGTATAAAATGCACATAATATATATATATATATCAGAAGGTCTGGTTGCAGCCGTTCTCTTAACATTTTTTATATGAACCCTCTAAATGTTTCTAGAAAGTAGAAACAAAGCCAGACAAAAGTTAAAGTTAATTGACAAATTCATTAGCCAATAAATGAGTAAAATGCGTAAGAGCAAGAAAAACTTTAGGTAAATCAATCAAAAAAATAAGCTCCAAGAGCCAGGCACATAGGTAAATATACAAAAAAAAAAAATTATAGCCCATAATATCTTTTCCTAGTGCTTCTTCTGGTCCGAGTACCACAATAGAATAAAAGCAATGGTGGAAGTTTGAATTTTGAAATATTAATCAAATTGTCTTGATTTTATCTGTAAATTCTAAAATGTAAAGAATCCAAAATGATTATTTAGCACATAATCAAAGATTTTCAGCCGGGAAATATGATCAATGGATAAAACTAACCTTGGAATTCTTGCACACGTTTCTGAAGCACAAGCTATAGCATTCAGTTTTCCACACCAGGAAACAGCACTAGACAGAAAATCAAGAAGTTCTTTTAAAAAGGGACAGCAATAGAATTAGATTAGCACAATTTCATTACAACAGGTTCATCAGCTACAAACCATCAAAAGTCAGCCAATATTAACTTAGCAATTGTTGTGACTTGTGAGGTTATCAGCACGTACCCAGTCATAGGAATTACTACTAAGCACTGGTAAACCAGCGTCCCCATTATGAAGGAAGTTGGCCAACTACATATTTTCTAGTTCCCAGATAGGCTTATATAATTATTTTAAGGGAGAGGTGAAGATTTTCACGCTTATATTGATATGGAGAAAAATAAAACAGTTTAATACTATTTCCGACAGTAAAAAAATATCAAAACAAAAACTCCAACAGAAATGATAGCAAAAGCATAAGCATGGACTGATGCAGTGCCCTCATGTACTACTATCGAAATGAAAACATTGTGGGTACCAAAGACAAGACGTTTACTATGTTGATTTCCGAGCAACATAGAAAGGTAATGACTTGACTGGTTTTGCAATCTCCATAAATATCTTCCTCTGGTAATTTAATCAAACAAATATGCACGAATAATATTGCTTTGAAAAATTCTAGTCCAAGATAAAAACTGAAATTTTCGCAATCCACATTTTCAAGAAACACTATACTTTAAATTTTATACTATTTCATGATTCTATGCCCTCACATTAAAATTATGATTTCCTTAAATTGAAAATAATTAACTCAGTCACTATCATAAATTTATTGTCTTAATTTTTAGATTAAAATTGATTCTCATCCTACTCTTCACTATCAGCTTCTTTCCTATTAAGTAGTGTTCCAACCTCATAAACAATCTCTACATCTGAACTATTGTCCGTTATGAAGTTCAGAACTCCATCACAATTTTGTTCTCATGGCATCTCGGAGGATTAAGGGATTTAAACAGATTTTGATCTCAACTTCTAAGCAATATGGGACTATTAGGTGTATGAGAACAAACTCAAACTTCCAAGTAGATTCTCAAGTAGTCTGTTGAGATGGCATCGTTAGGATTAATTACCACAGCCAAAATATTGTCCACTTTAAAGTCCGGAGGACCTTTGTCATAATTTTATCGTTAAAAGATTATCCTTAGAAGACATCTCAGAGAGTTAAGGAAGGAAAATGTATTAATAACATCACAGAGCTTTGATTTCCAAAAAATACCTCCAATACAATTGACCTGATAATATAATTTCAACAATTAAGTACCTTTAAAAAAAACAATAAAATTTAATTCCGGTTCGTATCCTCCCTCAATTCCATAAGTTCTGGCCCCATATCAGAATCTAGGCATGACTAGATGAATTCGTCCATCTCACCGTGGGTACACAACTGAGATACAGCTGGGGCAAAAGAATCTATGGCATAAATATCCCTTGAAACTGGATACCTTGAGCTAGGATCTGTGATCCAAATCCCAGACCGATTATCTACGTGGCATAAATCAGAAAACAGAGTAGTCAAATATCCTATTCTTAGGTGGTTTAGAATTTCGAGTTAGGGCTTAACCCAACCCCACAATTATCATATTATGCAAAGGGGACCCTCCATTATCAATTACACACTGGGTTTTAAAATGCAATAACAATCATGATTCTGGTTCCATTACAGCATTGTCATCATTTATATTGTAGACAAATGAGGCCGATGCAGTCACAATACCCCAAAAAAACCCTGACGCTGCATCCACAAATGAGGTTATTGACAGTATTTTAAACACCTTGGCTGCACATAGTTCACCCCCAATACTTTACATCTTATCATGCCTTGACAGACATGACCGCACAAATGGCTTTGCTGGAACATCACCCTCTGCTCCATCATCACGGTACACCAACAGAGTAAGACCCAGGTGTCATCTCAAACACCATTTAAGAGTTTTAAACAGCGTATCATCAATTCCTTTGACAGCACTGCACTAATTTTCTTGATATTCTCCCCTCATATAAGCACCAAATCCATAACTACTCAGAAGAAAAATACTAAATATTATGAAAATCATTCAACGGAAACCGCAGATCAACTGTTTGGCATGATTTCCATCAAACATTTATTTTTCTCAATCCTTCAAGTTATTATTTGTCCAATTACAGGCAGACACTTTGTTTCTTCTTCGTAACCAATTAATGCAGTAATTTCTCAAGCTATTTACGAAATCCTCTTTCCAAATTTAAAATCCAGAAACCCATTAGAAAATCACTCTCCTTTAATTTTCCAAATTATATAGGGTAATATTTTCTCCTTTTGTTCCCCTCTCATTTAAACAACACTATGCAATTATTTAATAAACACGAAAGCATGCCCACTGACACTCCTAAATAAAAAAAAATCAAGTTCAACCGATAAATATTTCCGTTGGCAACATCCTCACACGATCATCATCTTCAGTTTAATCTAGTTCCCCACTTCGTTAGTCCACAAAGCCGATTCTTGAAGCCAACACATGCACCAAATCAGACGAACTTAAAAACACAGCAAACTCTTACTATGCATACGGTTATCCAAGTTCAATGACAAAAAAGAATAAAGCTAGCTATATCCGATATAAAGAAAGTCAGTTCACTCAAACCCAACACTGACAGTAAAATTCAATCCATGAAACGAATCTCCAGAGAGATACCTGAAATTGCGACAAATTTCAGGGACACTCATTTTGTAGAGCAAATTGGACTTAGGTTGGCGGAGCCTAATGCAGAAGACGGTGGCAGGTATGACCGATTCCTGCTCCATTGAACCCTCTTCCTCGCAACTCACTGCTTCATTCGTGTTCTTGGAACCCTCCTCTGGCTCCTTTGTAGCAGCAATTTGATTCATAACTGAAAAGAAAAAGGCTCTGATATATATATATATATATATATATATATATATAAGTAAATATATATAATATTTATGAGGAACGAACGAAGAGAGAAAGAGGTGGAAGTGACCGAAAGTCGCAGTTGATGGCGACGGATGAAGAGAAAGAAAAGACGTGATTATGAGTGCGGTTACTGTGCATTTCGTCTATTCTGTGTGCTCCTTCCGTTTTATTTCAAATCACAAAATTATATATATATATATATATATATATATATATATATATATATATATATATATATATATATATATATATATACCAAAAATTTGGTAAATAGTTTTTAAAAAGTTTAACGGCTTATAAATTAATTTTAAGTTGAAGTAACAGTTTTGGTTGTTTATAAAGAAGATTATTGAAACTAACTAAGATTGTGAAGAAATGTGCATAGGCTTTTGGTTTTTTGTTTTTGCATGTGTGGCACTTATTTATTGCAAGCAAAAGAGGGCACAGTAGTCGTCGGCAGAGGCTTGTGTCTGCTTCATCCAAAATATCATATTCATGCAAAATCACATCCTAAATAAATTTAATTAATTTCATGCTAATTATGAATTACTTTATATTAGTCTGGAAATAATGTTATGGTTCTGGAGTAGATGTTGTGACAAAGTATTAAAAACACGTTGTCAAAGACTCTTGTTTGGTCAACCTATTCAACCTTTTCCATTTCAATGCTTTGAACTACGGGCAATAACTATATGTATTTTTTTTCATATTTAAAGTGTCATCAATGATATATATGAATAATAGAACTAATATAGAAACCAATGTGAAAATAAGTGGGATAGGTTATAATGGTAGAAGACTAACTTGTTCACTTTTTAAAACAAATTTCAAAATAGTAAATAAAAACATAAATATCCAATAATACATACATATACATAATAATAATGATTAAAAGTTAGAAATATACCATACCATATAATCTCTTTGATTATGAAATATGGTGGCACTTGAAAAGATGCAATAAACATAAGAAAAATGCACTCATGATTAACTATGTGCAAAACACATTCTTTTAGAAGTATGTTTGTTCATGTATTATTTCAAGAATATTAACCACACCGGATCAAGCTTTTTGGAGGGGTTTAAAAACTGTGTTCCGGTTTCAAAAATTTGGTTTATTTTGAAATATATTTTAAGTTATTTTGGATGCATTATTCCTTTGTTAAAAATTATCTTATGAAAGTAATTAATTTAAAATATGGAAAATCAATTTTGGATTATACATTTCGAATGCCATAGAAAATGTCCAGTCAGAAATATATTGTTCTTCAAAATGCTTTGAACCATATAACTGAGAAGCTTCTTAATTAATATACTTTAGAAAGTTTTAGAATTTTAAAAATTCGTTTAAAAAGATAATTTAATGAGAATGAAGGAAGTAAACGGCCTAAAGCTAATTTAACGAGCCCATCCGCTTTTCGTAAAAAATATATAAATATAGAAAATTTGTATTAATTTAAGTTTTAGATTTTTACTCTGTAATTTTCTTAAATACTTCATGTTCTTAAAAAATAAGATATACGCTTATCATTATTATTTTATAAACGTAAATTTTTTTAACACTAATAAAAAAATTAATATTAAAATAAATTCAGATCCAATTACTACTATATTTAAGTATAACTATATGTATCCATTTCAATTAATTGTATATAATACTTTGACCTAATTAATCTGTCACCTCTAATTAATAATACATATGCTTAAATAAACGTGATGTGATGATGTAACATTTTTGTTTCTCATTTCACTGTTTTAACAAATTAACTCTCATAACGAAGAGTATACAGTCCCAAAAAATTATTAAAAAAAACTCAAATTATTTAAACGAAATTAAAAAAAAAGTAAATGACCAAATCACACAGAAAATAAACCCTAAACAAAAACAAAATTAAAGGAATAAGGTAATAAAACTCTCTTATCTCATTATTTATCTTTTTTTTTTTCAAGTTGAAGAGATTAATTTTGAACTGGACGTAACGTCATTTTCCCTATTATGATGGCATATTTTAAAATAAAGAACGTGTTGTTTATCTAACTCTTCCTATCCTTTTACAAAAGGAAAAGATTGTTTGACTATGACCATGTTATTTTCGGCATTCACAATTAATATTATATAGGTTAATTAGACTATAATGGAAAATTTACGTTAATATGTTATTTTAAAGGTGCACAAAAAGTTGAAATTTGAATGAAAATGATTGTTGTAGTGTAATGCAAGATTGTACTAATTAAGTATTAAGTATGGCAGCCGCCACAGGTTATGGCACCAATAAAACTACGCAATCCATGGTTTTTTCAAGAAGAATGCTTACCATCTAATCTTTCACATTCTTTATTTGCTTTTAACCAATACCAATGAACATAAGAAGTCAAAACAATTTGGATTAGTTGAATTGATTTAGTTTACTTGGTATACATATTTTAAATTAAATCAGCACAACAAAAATTAAATTACATGTGATTGATTTTTTTCAGTTGAATATCGGTTCAATTATTTGAAAGTCTTTTCATAAACCAACAAAACTCATATGCACGATTCAATGTCGTTATTCTTGATCCATTAAACATCCAAACTAATTAACTCGAATTTAGGTTAAAAAAAACGTATATTAAAAAATAGAAAATTGAAAATTCATTAGTAAAACTAAATTATTGTAAAATTAAATTAAACTTTATAGGTAGTTTGATAAAACTAAATTAAAGTATACAATATTTTAAATGAACTAAATTAAATTATATCATATTATGCTTAAATTGAAATAAATTAATATTTTCTGGATGTCGAAGACAAACAGAAATTGCTATACTGAAATTTTAGGAAAAAAAAAGTATTAAAAAAATATTGGCGATTGAAAATTGCCTAAAACTAGTTCTTCTAGGCATTTTGTTTTCACCTTCAACTCTGTAAAATGTTCTTTTACATCATTCTTCATTACAATTTTCTCATTACTCTATTTTCTTAACAGGAACATCAAAATACACTAATGTTGATATTTAAAAATATATATGTTTTTAATATATAAAAATAATTTATTTTGAAGATATAATAAAAATAATATAGAAAATTTAACAAAAAATTATAAATTCGATAAAAATAATGAAGCCCACAAGCCCAATAAGGTATTGCCCACCCCTAACCCTTGAGCTGAAATTCCCGCATTTTATGAAATTTTTAGTCACCTTTCCACATTCCAGAAACTAAAAGAAATTTTTAAAAAAGAAAATATGAAATGCATGAAGAAATACCCCAGCCCTTTCAGCAGTAGAATCTCAAATATAAGAATAAAAAAAAGTTATAGATAAATTTCTCCCATGTTCGACCTATCTGAGCTTATTAAAGAAAGGGACCACTGAATTATAACCACAGTGTATAAAATTATTTTTATGTGAAAAAGATCTATTTTTACTTTCTAAAAACATTTTGAAAGAAGTGTAATTAAATGTTGAGAAAAATTACATTCAATGTCATTAATATGATCTCAACGGTGACATTACGCCACCTTCCTGAAACCACACCAATCTGTAAAAGCTACCTTCCTGAAACCACACCAATCTGTAAAAGCTTGATGCATAACAATAAACACAGAATATACACATGGTGATGATATAAATAATTTAATTTATAAGAATGAAATTTATTTACAAAATAATGTTATAGGCATTGACCCAACAAAGGTGGAGATTTAACTAAAAGAGGTAAGGTCGGTTTCCACTTCAGTGTGACCAAGTGGGAACTCGCGCCGACATATGGGACTGTTTATAATTTCATTTGATTTCTGTGATTAATTTATAAAAAAAAATTATGTTTGTCTGCACGTTATCTATAGATTAATCAAATTATGATATTTTGAACCATTTAAAATATTTACAATATAGGGCTGTTAAAATGAAATATGTGTCTTTAATATGTAGATTTAAGATATTCACACACAAAAATTCACTCATAGATTTCGACTAGGTCCCATGTAGAATATGGTTTAGTGTAATTGGGATTATGAAAAAAATTGGAAGAAGATTGAAGCAATTGAGATAAATGAAAAGATAAGGCGAAAGATGCGTGTTGAAAATGGTGTTGAGAATTAGTGAGAGAAACTAACTGCACCAGACAACACTGTCTCAAGTTTCCATTTTTATAATCACTGGCGGGCTGGCGGCTATATGCAACATTTCCTTGCTTTCAAACTTCAATCATGTGAGAACTAATAAAGTGTATTTTCACATTACATCACGTTTCAGATTTTGTTTCTCATTGTTCATTCAACCTTAAGCCTTTGTTAATACTACCACACCTCTGTTTCCACCTCATTTTTCTTATCAGCCAGATAAGGTACTCTCTCAAAAATAACACTCTTTGTAAAATAATACAAAAAATTTGGTGTTTTTACTTTGTTTCAGATTCTGAAAACTTTTGCTTTTGCTAAAAGTAGAAATCTTTTTTTAAAAGGCTTCTGGGTTTTGTTCTTGAGTTTTGTGTTTGATTCTTTGATTTGAAGAGACCATGCATGCCGTGCCAGCGCATATCTTTGTCTCTTAATAGCCTTATGTTAGATTATGCAGATTGCAGAGTATACGAGGATCATTATGACTTGTGGCTGCTTTGGAGCCAAATCTGCTAAGAAAAGACGCTCTTCTAATGTTGCTGGCGAAATTGATGGTGAGGATTTGGAATTATGTGTGCTAAATATTGTAAATAAATTCGTTTTAATGGTTTTGTGGTCAACGGTTATTAACCTATAGAATTGTTTTCTTGCCGTTTATATTGATATGTATTCTTTTGTTGTGCAGGTTATCCCCTTGATAATGTTAGGCAATTTTCTGATACAGAACTGAGATTGGCAACTGATAATTATCACTCAAACAATAAGATAGGACGAGGAGGTTTTGGAACCGTTTACCAGGTATTCAGAGTTCTGGTGCTTCTATAACTTGCATGCATGAAATAAATATGAATTTTACCCACTTAAATTCTTCATTGAGACCAACCATGTTGAAGTAGAAGACAAAGAAGCATTTGATTAGCCTAGAGTATGTTAATCAAATCAAAGCATAGTCTTAAGACCTAGAGTATGTTAAGGTTCATCACTGTAAAAACTTGAAACTGAATGGAGGAGCTTCTATGTAGATTTGAGAATTGGACTTGAATTTTGCTTGATTTGATTATCAAGCAAACATACTATTACCATAGCTAAACCTCCAAAATTCAGAGGCAAGTTGAAGAGCTCTTTTGATCTGTATGCAGGGCTTCAATGTTGTGCTTGAACCACATAAGTATTACTCTAATATCAGCAAGTAAATTCCTCCATTATTTTAATCTAATAAAATCCAAAATGCTTTCAAGCGAGTTAGTAAAAAAGTGTTGTTCTATGTAGTTTTGAGGACACTGAATATGTGGTAAGCTATTGAAGAGTAAAAGGTACCAAGTAATTGTATCACATTTCATCATTTTAGGCTTTTATTGATGTTAAGCCATTCTAAATACTCATGTGACAATTTTGGTAGGGAACCTTAAGAGATGGAAGGCGTATAGCAGTGAAGACTCTCTCAAACTGGTCAAAGCAGGGTGTTCGTGAATTTTTGACTGAAATTAAAACTTTGTCAAATGTCACACATCCAAACCTTGTAGAATTGATTGGATTCTGCATCCAAGGACCTAGTCGTACCTTAGTATACGAGTATGTGGAAAATGGGAGCCTCAATAGTGCACTACTTGGTAAATATGTCAAATGCTTGCAGTAAGTTATTAAGTCACAAATTAACTCCATATACAGATGATAGAACATGTAACATTTATTTCCTTATTCTGTCTTCTGTAGGCACAAGGAATGAAAACATTAAATTAGACTGGAGAAAAAGATCTGCTATCTGTGTAGGTACTGCTAAGGGTCTTGCTTTTCTTCATGAAGAACTTTCACCACCAATTGTGCATAGAGACATCAAAGCTAGTAATGTACTACTTGACAAAAATTTCAATCCCAAAATAGGCGATTTTGGGTTGGCTAAATTATTTCCAGATGGTATCACTCATGTTAGCACAAGAATTGCTGGGACAACGTAAGTAAAGAGTTTTTAGAATAAGTAGTCTATGCTCTTCCAATGTTAAGAATATTTGATCACAAATCGACCTATGTGTTTAGTGGCATTTAGAATAAATACTTAAAAGTCACATCTATCACTGATTTATTGACATTGTGACAACATATAAATCTTTATCCACTATATAAATTTTGCATTTCAAGATTTATACTTGAACAATGGATTATGGAACTCATTAATAAGGTAGTGGTTATATTTATGCAGTGGTTACTTAGCACCGGAATATGCATTAGGGGGCCAGTTAACCAAGAAGGCTGATATATACAGTTTTGGAGTTCTTGTGCTTGAAATAGTTAGTGGCAGAAGCAGTGCCAAGAGGACCAACGAAGGAGGATCACACAAATTCCTCTTGGAATGGGTACATAAACATTAGTTTTATGAATTACTTTGCAACATTGTACATTTAATGCTTTGTAAATATCCAGGTTAATAATATTTAGCCTATGAAATCCTATCATATCCTTATTACTTACTACCTTGTTTGTTCATTATCTCTCCATTACCTTGTCCCATTTAACCTAATATATTGGTATGTTCCTAAAAAATTGGTCATCTTTGGATTTGGTTCTTTAAAATCATGAGGTTCCATTCAGTATACTATACAACTACTGCTGGGGTGAGGTTTTATTAGGGACTAAAGTTTGGATGTTTAAAAAAATTAGGAACAAAAACATTTCATTTTAAAAGTTAGACTAAAATCAGAGATGATCCAATCTATTAGGGACTAAAAGCAATAAGATTTCAATTTGGAACAAAAACAATAACAGTAATAAAAGATGAGAAAGAAGAGAATTGGATTTAGAAGATGATTAATAATTATTCCTATCTTGAAATTTGATAGTATTTATTTACTTGTATGCTATTCATATTGTGGAACTTTGGAGTGGACATAATGATAGTTATTATTTGGTCTAACAGGCCTGGCAACTTTATGAGGAGGGGAGATTGTTGGAGTTTGTGGATCCAGACATGGAAGAGTTTCCTGAGGAAGAGGTAATGAGATACATGAAGGTTGCACTTTTCTGCACACAGGCAGCAGCAAGTAGAAGGCCTTTGATGATACAAGTTGTTAATATGCTATTATCCAAGACAATCCAACTCAATGAGAAAGAACTTACTGCACCAGGATTATTCACAGATGAAGGAGAATCTTCTAGAAGGAACTCACAGCCTGTTCCTTTTGTTACCTCTACTCATTTTGCTATTACTCAGGTCACCCCAAGGTGACGTGTATTGCAGAGTAGTTTTTGTTTTTAAAATATTGTTTGATTGTCTTATGTTATTTCTTTTCAATTTAGTTATCAAAAAGTATAACACGGCATGAAAGCAATCTCATGCTAGTGCATGTTGAAACCTGTAGAGTATGTCTGATTATATTGCATTACTTTATTGATTGTGTGTGTGATTATTTTTATTGATTAAGGGCTTTCTAAATTCAACAGTAATAAAATAAAAAGGAATAATGCATTTGTTATTAATTTAAAATAAATTAAAACTTAAAAGAGTTATTTTGATTTAAATAAATGATAGATTCATTTTCACCTTCACTTTATAATTTCTCTATCATTTTGAAGTCAAATCCTAAAACTTTTGCTCTTAGGAAGTCAAGCAACTAGACAAAGTTTACCTGAATCATTTTTTTTTTGGTATAATAGATGACATGAGTTATAACACACATGATAATAATTTGCATCATTTTAACTGAGTGCTATAAGATTCGAATTCTAAAAATGTCACTATCTAAATAACATTCTTGTCAATAGATTACTTTATCAAATAAGACTAAATATACTTGTAATCTTTATAAATATAATTTAATTTTAATCTAAACTTCTTATTTACTTTAGTCTTCTTAATATTTTAAATAATTCCTATAAACCGTACAATATCTTTAAAGATTTTAATATAACATGTGCCCAACATGTATAAAGATATTACATATCTTCAATAAATATGATATAAATCATTTCTAAAAAATTTAAAATTTCTAAAGACCAAGATCGACCATTTTTAAAGATGCAAAAACCAAATTTAATCAAGGCTAATAAAACTTAATCTTACAGCACAAATAATGGAAATTAAACACCGGAAAAGTCTGTTTGACACCACCACCACCAGCAGTCGGCAATCCCAACATATACTTTCTGTCTAAAAGGATGTATTTAAACCTATGATCATTGAATCTCCACGTCATAGTTGTCAATGGATTTAATTCATACAAAACCTTAAAGTTGGTAATAAAATGCAACCAATAAGCATTAGAAACTAGTAACAGGGCAAAAGGATTCATTAAAGACAGCAGGTGGAGAAAGAGATGGCAGAAGAAAGATTAAAGGGGAACTGAGGTATGATAAGCAAAAATCATGCAGCAGCCAGTTTCTCAGTGGCAGGAGCTTCTTTCTGTGGTTCGTCTGCGGCGCCATTAGAGGCAGCATCCTTTGGTTGTGAAGCAGTTGCACCTTCTGCTGCAGATCCAGTTGCTTTTGATGCTTTCTCTTTTCCATCCTTACCGTCTTTGGCATCTTTAGCAGGAGCAGGTGGTGGAGGAATCATGTGAGGTGGCGGTGTATGCTTCAGCTTTAACAGTATTTGCCGCAACCTAGCCAGGTCCGTGGGTTTCCCAGGCTTTGGGCCTTGAATGACTGTAATTGATGGCTTCTTGTCCTGATCCTTTTTGCCCCTTTTCTTTTCAATGTTGGGAACTTCACGAGGAATGAGCTCTGCAATTGCTTTCCAATAAGCTTTGTCTGCCTCTTTGTGAAATTTCTCTTGATTAGCCAAGAATAACTGCTCGACAGACAAATTTCATTCTCTATTAGAACAGGAAAAAACACATCAGCTAAAGATGATGTCTTCATGCAAGTATAACTCACCTTCTCCCTCTCTCTATTTTGAACCTTGCTAGACTCAACATTAACCTTCCTCTTCTCATAGAAAGCCACCTTATACTCCTCAGCTTCTTCAATAATCTTCAATCTCATCTCTTTTTCCCTTTTCTCCTTCTCTTCTAGGAGAATGGCATTTTGACTGCACAAGGAAAGCCAAAGGCATTCGTTTTTTATCATAAATGAGTTCAGCAAACTTACAAAAGATCTTAAATTTTAGTGGCCCAAGATGAGAGATTAAGAAAATGATTACAAAATGTGCTTTTGGACTCCCTATATCATGGTAGTGCTACCATAATACAAAAAACTGCTATTTTGACAACTATTACAGCCACAAGGATAATCTAATACTCCACTATAGCACACCACCGACTAGTATGAGAGCTACCATCATATTAGAGAAGAGAACATTTAAAAACCATATAAATCAAAGATGGAAAGTTCAGTTGTCTGTTCAAAGAATGTGGAACACACAGGTTAATCAGGGCAAGCAAAAATGTTTCAAGGGTATGAAGACATGATAGTTGCATCAGTTAACATACATTTACATGAGTTAATTTTCTTTTTAGCTTTTATACACATGATAAATCAAGCTTATTTGCATAGCTAAATATCTTATCACTCCCTCAAGCACATGGGAAGAAAAGAAAAGGAGATAAAAATTCTGCAATCTCCGTCAATTTAAGAAGCACACTGAATTAAATTGTATAAATAAAGTATAACTTCCATAGCATACTAGCAAAAAAACCAAGATCAAGAGGATCCTATACAACCCTCATCAAAATTTATCAACATTTAAGTTCAGTATAAGTTGCTTGCCAGCCCTAAGCTCAACAGTCAACAAGAGTCAACTTTAGAATATGATCAATTGATCATCTCATTCCCAAGGAGAAGGAATCAAACAATGATTATTGTGAAGCCAACATCTAGTCAAATTAAGTGATCACACAGACAAAACCCTAAAACCATCAAATCACAGGGACTGGAATTCAGTCCGAACCGAAACCTTACATTTTTTACACGAAGCAATTTACCCTAAAAGCACCTCACCTCAAAATAATTATAGACTATAGAAATCCAACATCCATGAGTGAAAAATAATCATCCCCTCGCTCATTATTCTCCAAACATAGACCTACAATTGATGGATATAAATCGATTCCACTCGATTCCCAAGCATACAAAAAGCGATACCCTAAATCTCAGCGAAATAGTCACATATCTTACCACAGCTCAACTAACTGCTTGAAGTAAAATCCAATTGACCTAAGTTCACCAATTCGCTTTCTACAAGTAAGATCAACCATTCCCACTCCCGAGTCACTGTCCTAATTGCTTACAAGCAACCGCGAGACACTTAGCGAGAAAACTTTTTGATTAAAGCAAAATCATCGCAGATCTAAGCAATTCAAACGAGATCCAACAAATTCACGAAAGGGAAGAGGAAATTGCAAACAACCACTCACCGGCGCCACTCGCGAAGAGCGTAACCCTCCTCCGGCTCCATCTCGGTAGGTGGCGGTAGCACTGGACCGTCGGAGACGAAAACTCCGTCGCCATCACCGTAGCCGTTTCCGTTTTCGTTTCCGTTCTCTACAGAGGCCGATTCGAAGGGAGACTGAGAGTAAGCGGGAGTCGGATCAGTAAAGCCGTAGATCTCCGGCGATGCGGCGGCGGAGTGATCGACGGCGACATCTCCATCGGCGGAAAACCCACCGGTGAAGGAAGAGTAGCCGCCGTAGCCGGAGAAGTTGTCCTCCTCATCGTCGTGTTGGTGAGTGGAAGAAGAGTTGACGTTCAAGTCATCGGTGAAGGCATCGAAGGAAGACATGTCTGCGACTGCGAGTTTCTCTCTCTAGAAATGGTTTCTCTCTCTTCTGTGACGCAAATGATGGGAACACTGTTGCTTGGCTTTGACGGAGGTTCAGCACTGCCTCTAAACTCTCTCTTCTACTTTTTAAATACTTAACGGTGAATAATAATACAAAAGAAAATGCTAAAACTCATCTATAATCTATATATAAATATAAATATTATGAAATATATATGTATATATATATATATATATATATATATATGAAACAAAAAATAAATAATTTAAGTTTGATTCGTCATTGATATGGTATTTTTTACATGAAAAAAATATAGTATTTCATTTTAAAACAAAAATTCAATTATTATACACTTAAAGAGTAAAAATATTTTTTTATTAAAAATACTACACGCTCAATCAATTAAAATCAATAGATTTTTATGATAATTATTACAAAAACAAATTTACCATATACGAAGTCTATAATTTTGTAACTATACAACTGTATATAATGATAGTCTATGTTCTATTTTTTTAAATAATGAAAACACGAGATTTTATCCTTAATCTTGAAAATTATGAAAAACTATTACTTAACAACTTAATTTTGTAGTTTGATTGTATCTTAACATGTTGGTTTTAAATATTTTTATTGTATCTTAATATATTATTTTTAAACAATAAAATATCTTGTGAATTTATTTATTTTTTGGTCCAGCTGCATGTTTTTATCATCGCACTAAACCACAGTATTAAATAATTAGCTTAGCATTTATATAATACTTCTGATGTCTATTTGATAAAAACAAATTCACTTAAATGAATAATCCATATAATAAGGTTTGAAATGGAAAATAAATATTGATATGGACAGGGCAGTAAAAATCTCTTTTTTATTTAGACGGTTTTAATTATGCAAATGTTTTTTTTTTATCAAGACAAGAATCTTACTATTGAACCATTATTTATCTTATTTTTTATTTTATATTAATTAAACTTCTTCGATATATTTTATTTATAACAATTAACAATAATGAAGATTTTTTTAACTGCTGCTTTGTTAAGTTTTTTAGTAATTCTATTGATTTCGCTTTAATAACTATCATAATAACTCTCTTTTCACTTATACTTTATTTTTTATTATCATAAAAATATGTCCAGTTGTTAATAATAATAGCAATTACAATATTTTTTTAGGAGTTTTGCAAATGCATTTATTTAATGTAAGAATTTTATGCTTGCTCTTTTAATTTTTATACTGAAAATGTTAGATGACATAGTTATTTTAGAAGTTTAAGTAGTAGTTTGCAAGAATAACGATGACGGACAGGTGTTTCATGTGGTGGACGGAGGAGCATGTCCTTGAGAAATTCATCAATGACTAAGATGGACAAATATGAGTGATGAGCTTCAGATCAACTCAAACTCACACCATCTACATCCATAATTCAATACATATACAAGCTACCTATGTTTTATTTATTTTATTATAATGGAGTCGGGATAAATTATTATTGAATTTAATTTTAATAATATGCTAAATTACAAAGTGTATAAATTATAAACATATAAGTAAATTATATAACAATGATCTTCCGTAGAAACTAATAAGATATTAGTTTGTATGAATTCAATATTTTAAACAAGATTTCAAAAATAAATATTCCCTGCCAATTATAGAATAAACAAATCCATAAATAGAAAAAATAACTAAAATTGTTTTTATATTTTGATTTTCCTTTATTTTCATCAACTTTGACTAGCCTGTTTTATTCTACTAACATTTTAATATATATATATATATATATATATATATATATATATATATATATATATATAACAGTGTTTAGTAATCATTTTTATATACATAATTTAATTATGTACATTAAAATTACCACTTCAAATTTTTCATTAATTAAATTGATCTGAAAGTATACTTAATTTCATTTTAACTATAAGATAATTATATAATATTTAAATACAATCAAAATTATTATTAGAATTTAAAAAATAAAATCATTATTTGTTTTAATTTGAAAATAAAAACTACTGATAACAACAATAAGCAGTTCAAATTATCTAATAACAATAGTAATTGTTATGAGTTAACATAAAGTTAGATTTCAATGATGTGGTTTATTACACACCGTGACTGTGGTTTATTCGTAATGATAAGGTGTAAAAAAAAGACCTGAACCTCTTATTTCAAGTACGTAACTTATTTTGGTATTGCATGACTAAATCGTGTAACTTTCTATATAATAAAATTATATAAATAGAAAAGAAATTTGAGCTAAAATAATTAAAAAATGTTGTTTTAAAAGTGTTAATAGAACTCTTGTTTTTAGTTTTTTTTTTTTTTTCCTATTCTAAATAATTTGTACAGAAAATGCCAAAACTATTTTCACTTTTATTTTCTGTACAAATTGAAAAACAGATTAATGATTATATTTTTGTAATTAAAAATAAAAATAAAACCAGGAAATAAAAAACCAAGTAAATGTCCCCACACAACACAAGCACGCATTTCCGATTTGAATAAAAACTAAAATAAATTTCCATTTTGTAAACACTAAGGATCAATTACGCCAACAACACAAGCCTACAAGTTGCTAATTTGTTCAAAATTCAATTATTTCCATATTTGTTCCAAGATTTCAATGAGAAAAAACGTAAAAACAATATTGCATACTTAACAATGCAAAAACATTGACAAGAAAAAACTCACGTGACAGTCGTGAATGCATACAGTTCTTTAAAACCATTCAGTGGTCATTTTATTCATCATTGCCCAATTAGACCGAAAAAGCAACGGGCAATGATCACATGGTAAAATTCAGCGGTAAAGGCTTTCAGATCTCAGGTTCTCAGCAATTTCAGTCTCCCATCGGTCACCATTTTCAAGCAGCTTCTCTTTATCATATAAAAGCTCCTACAACAGGTAAACACGACCAGAAGTAAATAATTACTGGCATGCACTAATAAATAGTAGTTAAACATATAATTAATAGTAAAGAACAATAGAGACAATCGTTAGCAAGAAACTGTCATCATATTTACATAATTCAACATAAAGGAAATAAAAATGAACCTCGTGAGTCTCTGTGGCAAATTCAAAGTTTGGCCCTTCAACAATGGCATCAACAGGACATGCCTCTTGACAAAATCCACAATAGATGCACTTGGTCATGTCAATATCATACCTGAAAGATTTAACAGATAAGAGAGCAAGAATGGAGTGGGCGAAGAGAAGAGGGGGCAGATAAGGCAGGTAATTTACCGAGTTGTCCTGCGGCTGCCATCTTCCCGCTCCTCAGCCTCAATTGTGATTGCTTGTGCAGGGCATATCTAATAAGAAAATATTAAGAGAAAACAATAACGTACAGCTGCTGACTCTACGGACAGGAAGGAGAGAAATGGGGAAAATATAAAAAAGGTGAAAGAAAACCTGGAAAAGGAATATTAGGAGAATGCAAATATGTAATGGATTTATCATTAGTTGTAATTATTAATTAAGGTATTCACGTATAGATTATATAGCTCATTTGTTTGGGGTTAGCTGGTCCCCTGTAGTCCTTTCTTCTAGCACTATCTGGATTTCACTATTTAGAGACTGCCGCATGGTTTGAGCTCAAAGCCTATGGTAACTGAACTGCTATCCAGACATTCTCCTTAATCCCCTATAGATATTAATGTGCTTTTACCCCTATCCTTACTAGCTCTATTTGTTTATATGTCTCAGTCAAAAAGAAAATAATTCAAAGTAAACAAAACTGCTATTATTGATGCATAGGAAAATATTTGACTTTTACAGGTCTATTAGGGACAGCTTGATTAGATGAATTTCTATCCCTTAGTAATTGCAATTTGCAAATATACTTTCCTAAGCCCGATTCAATTAATGACGAGGCATAAATTCATAAACCTACCAATGGTCTAAGCCTTACACTTTGTGTAGAGTGTGTTTCTTAAATACAAAAACAGCTGCACATTTTTTTCTACATTAACCAATGAAGAAACAACATTTGGTAACATACACACACAACAGGAATATACAAAATAGTCTTAAAAATTGCAAGCTTATTAGTCGTCCAGTTTATGAAAGAAACAGGAAAATGCTTTCCTGTGGTTATATGCCATTTGGTGTATGCATGCTTTCAAGGATCATAGTCAAACCAAAGTTATAAATAATCAAAGCCTTACAGCTTCACAAAGTTTGCAAGCAATACAACGTTCCTCCCCTGTTGGATATCGTCGGAGTGCATGTTCACCACGGAAACGAGGGCTCAAAGGTCCTTTCTCAAATGGATAATTGATCTGCATTAAAGGCGCCGTGCATTAAGCATTTAATTAGAAGATGCAACATTATTGGATGGCAAACAGTTTCAGAAGACACTTACTGTAACTTTTGTTTCAAAGAAGTATTTCAGAGTCAGCATGAGACCTCGAACCATTTCAGTGAGAAAGAGAGTGTTGATGCTTCGTTCAAAAACTGTCATGCAGAACGCCAGCAGCGAATTTAGTTACATCATAGAAAAAGTCAAAAAGAACAACAAACAAACTGAAAAACAAAGGATTCCAAATAAATACCAGAACTCCAATCCTTTGAAATTTCCTTTGCAAGTTGCTCCCTTTGTTCATCCTCTGCAGTTTGTGCATCTCAGAATTATGATATATGTGAAGTGAAAAGCAAGTGGAGATCAAGAGATATCTCAATTGACAGACAAATGGTCATGCTAGTGAAAGTATTTGCAAAGTTAAAGAAATGTCGTGTTTGTTCACTATACACAATTCTGAAAAGTCATTCCTTTGACCCACGTAATTATCTGCCTTTTTAGGAGGGGGAGGGTGTGTTAAAGTGAGGGAACTGGGTAAAAACACACAGGACCAGTATCACCTGAGGATCGAGGAGTGGAGTGCATCGTAGTGTTTCAAGGAATACATCATTAAATATATTTTTTACTTTTTCCACGTGGACCCAGCTAACTATCCGCTTTCAGGAAGTTCATTCGTTGAAACTGGATCATGATTGTTACGCAATGGATAATTTGGTGCAGGAAACAATCAAAATTCATATTCAGCAAGTCCTCAATAATTTCGCTTTCTAATTCTAACCATTCTATAACAGTGCAGAAAATATGTCCATAAGGATGTTAAGAGAAATAACAGACCTAGTTTGGTAGAGTAGGAGTGTGCACGTAATCCAAGCCCATAGGATTGGGAGCTGTGCAGTCCTTGACCGCTTACAGCCTAAACAAGCAGAACAACAGGAGATAGTATTAAGTACTAACCTAAACATTTGGCATCCTACATTAAAATTATCCATATCTAATTCACAGCAACCTCTTCAATATTATCCAGTAAAATATAATTTAAGAGCACCACAGCATCACATAACCAGGAAGAAATCAGAATAACAACAAAAAGGAGAAAAAAAAAATCCATTTCACAGACTGAAGGAAGGGATGGGAAGAAATATAGGGTATTCATATAAAATTTAGTTTCTCAACTGAATCAACATCTAATCAAGAGTTTTTGTTCCTTGCTTCTTCCATTTCCACAAATAACAAAGAATAGAAATCAGATTAACGTTACCAATTGGCGGACACGAAGAGCAAGGAGCGATTTCCGAGCTAAAATTGCAGCCATTCCCTAAAACCTGGAAATGAAAACATTAAAGAATCAAATGCAGTGCAATATTGCTTTCAAATTGAATAATTAAGTTATAGCGAAACAATTATTTACAAAGATTCAAAGGTATAACCAGGAACCGAAAAAGTGGGAAGAGAATAGTGAATTTAAAGGGGTAAAAAAGCGGTGGTTGAACCAAATACAAGTTAATATTCAGGAACAACGCGAAAATCGAAGCAACAGAAGACAAGGAGAATTTGTCTGGGTTCCGCTTTTAACATTGGCGGTTCAAGTGCTTAAGAAAGGGAATAGAAACAAAGAGAAAAATACCTGATGCAAGACTGATCTCAGAACAAATGACTGAGGACAAGCACACGCAGAACGGGAATGAAATGGGAAATATTTTTAGTCTTCAGATTCGCACAACACAACGGGCCAGCAAGAACAGCCCAACCCAACTCAACTCGGCCCAACCCATTTATTGTCATGGGCTTTTTTAAATGAAATAAAATTTTGGGTGTGATTTGTTTATATGTAGTATATGCATGATTTAAATAGATTTTGTCTTCACAATTTACGTCATCTAGTTAATCTAACAAAAAATCTAATTTCCATTATTTATGGTGATTGTGCATTGTTTAATATATGTAATAAATTGTTATTGTGAAAATGGATATTAATATCAATGTATTTTTTAAAATTGATGTAATTTATTAAAATTAAAACTAGTTTAAGATGTAAATTACAAGTACTAATTTTTCATAAAGCAGTTTCACCCAAATATGGTTGGGTTGAAAAGTTTAAAACAAAAAGGTAGTTATACTCCACTCACTCTGCCATGTTCAATTTAATGCAAATGTTCTTCCACTTTCCCACTTTCTCTGTTTCCTCGTGAAACGTCCTTAAACATTTTTGAACCTCGTTTTCCTTCTTCATGCTTCACCCAATGGAGCAAAACTCCAAACTCTCCTTCTTCTCCTTTTTTCACCTCAAAAGATCCATGCTTTCTCTACTCTTCTCCATACCCACTTCATTCTTCGCCTTCCTCCTTCTCCTCCTTCTGTCCTACAACGCTTTCACAGTCTTCTCTCTCAATCTCCCCAAGTCCCCACTCCTACGCTCTCCTCCAACACTCTTCAATCTCTCATCTTCCGCCAATTCACCTCTCTTCAAGAACTCCCATTTGCCCCTTATTCCAAACACTACTCAAAGCCTTTCCCTCTCCATTCAAAGGGCCAGAAGAGTGAAGAAGCACAAGCGTGGCCTTAGAAGTGTGCGCTCAGAACCTCGCTCCCCTGTTTCACTTTTTCATTCCAGACTCAGAGCATTCTTCAACACTTCTTCTTCTTCTTCTTGCCGGGTGAGGTTCTTCGTGACTTGGATTTCTCCCTTGAAAGCATTTGGTGAGAGGGAGATGTTCTCTATAGAGAGCTTGTTCAAGTCTCACCCCGAAGCTTGTTTAGTCATAGTGTCAAAGTCCCTTGATTCTCACACTGGAACTCGAATTCTGAAACCGTTTCTGAGTAATGGCTTCAGGGTCATGGCCATTGCTCCTGATTTTGGCTACATATTCAAGGACACACATGCTGAATTATGGTTTAACCGTTTGATGGAAGGGAATGTGAATCCCGGTGAGGTCTCTTTGGGGCAAAACCTCTCCAATTTGCTTAGACTTGCTCTCTTGTACAAGTTTGGAGGCACTTACATTGACTTGGATGTCATAGTGTTGAAGAGTTTCTCGAAGCTGAGAAACACCATTGGGGCACAGAACTTCGATGTCAGAACCGGCAAGTGGAGCCGCTTGAACAATGCAGTGTTGATATTTGACAAGAAGCACCCTTTGCTTTTCAAGTTCATCGAGGAGTTTGCACTCACCTTTGATGGGAACAAGTGGGGGCATAATGGTCCTTACTTGATCTCAAGGGTAGTGTCTAGGATGAATGGGAGACCGGGATTCAATTTCACTGTGCTCCCTCCTTCTGCATTTTATCCTGTGGATTGGAGAGGGATTAGAGGTTTGTTTAGAGATGAGATTCGTACCAAATGGTTGGTCAATAAGATGGAGCAAATTCGCAAAGAAAGCTTTGCAGTGCACTTGTGGAACAGGCATAGTAGGAAACTTAATGTAGTTAAGGGAAGCATTGTGGATAGTATCATTTCTAGCTGCTGCATCTTCTGCAACACTTAGCTTTGAAGTTTGTAGTTTTATTTTTGTTCATTAAAGATTGTAATTAGTGACTTAGAATGATAGGTTTTAAATTGAAGTAGTTGTAAGTTGTAAGCAGTGTTTGTGTTGCAAGTGGCTACGGGACCAGTTGTGTGTCTACTATAAGAAAAAGAAAAAGAATATATTTGATGGTGAAATTGAAAGACTAGAATAGAAGAGGTTTGGAATTTGGACCCTTGTAAGATCTTTTTGTTGTATCTGTTTGAAAGATCTGAGAGGAATATGAAGTGAAAATTTTCTGACATGTTCCTTCCCAGAAAATGGTGAAGAGGGTGGCATGTTTACCTGTGGTTTGGGATTGCAGTTGACCAGTGAAAGGTAAAAGTTGATTGATATTTGTCTTGTTTGAGACAATTAAATTGTGAAAGGGATTTCTCAGCTTCCAATCTTAATAGGGCACCTACTTTTCTTTCCATGTGACACTCACCAGTCTCCTTGCTTTCATTTTTGCTTATGTTTGGGAAGGTCCAAAGCAGCTCCTTAATCCAATTTGCAAATGAAATGTTTGGCTCACTGATGTTTAGATAAAAGCTGAAAACGTGTTTTTAAGAATTCCATGCACATGCTTAAATCTAAATATATAGAATGAAGAAAAAAAAATATTTATTGATTTGAGAGTAAAATACTTTGAAAATCCTTGAACTGATAAAACTAAGTTGAACAATGGGAATTATGTAAAAACAATGAAACCGGATATGGAGGGTGTTTTAAGATACTAATCATACAACTTTGTTCTAATTTCTAAATTTTGATTTTTAGTCATGTTAATGGTAAGAGACAAGAAGGGTGTTTTTCACATACTTCTTGCCTACTCACATCTTTAGATTGGAAACAAAATTACAGAAATTCTCATTACAGTATTAATAATCAGTCTCCACTCTGTAACAAAAGAATGTATACTAGAGAATCATATAAAAAAAGGTGAAGATAAATTCCACAAAATAAAGCCTTAATGACTGATTTTTTTTTAAATAACCTTGATGATTGTACTACATAAGTGGAAATAGAATCAGATCTCTGTAATTTTAAGTAGTAGTGGTTTTGTTCAATGTGGAGATTTCTTTCTTAATGGTTTATATCCCAGAACATGTTCAAACATAAAACCCATAAATGCGATGTGGCTATGATCGTGAAGAGGTTGTTGCTTTGGCTTTATTTTTATATTTTGAAAGTTTCTTACAGAATCTCCCTTGCACAAATATTGGAGTATCTTGTCTTGACATATAATAAATGATCCTCAGTTCAAATAAGATTTCAAGTTATAAGAATAAAAAATTACTTTCTTATACTAAAAAAACTTTATTTACAAAATATTTTATAATAATAAATATTTTATATCAAAATTACAATAAATAAGTCCTTAACAATTAAGTTGATGCTCTCAGTATTCTTTGATCTAGTGTCATTTATCATCAACCTTCCCCCATTTTAACCAGATATTTTTATGGGATCTCTTATTTGAATTTAAGTAAAATTCATCAAAATGATAATATGTATTTCTTTTTGTAGCATAAAAAGCGTAAATTTAAAATAAAAATATTTTATTTAAAAAGTTTAAAATAAGTAATTCATGATAAATATAAGATTATATTGAACAAAAAAAATATTATCAAGAGACAAAAATGAATGTAACCTGATATTATTAACCTAACAATTTATATTTTAAGTCAAACTCCTTTTATATATATACCTATGCTTTTTGGTACAAACTACAGTAATTTAAATGAACAAATTACCATACCAGTAATTGAAATGATAAGTATAAATTACTTATATTTATATTTAAAAAACTCTCATTAAGTTCTTGATCTTGAAAAACTCATTGACTTCCAAAGCTAAATATCAATAGTAAATGAGGCGGGAAAATACTAAAGTAAATATTTTCTTACAAAATTTGTGGAGAAAAACGAAGATTTCAGAATGTCAAGACCAAAAAAGGGATCACATTTACAAACTCGAGACAAATCTTAAACTTTACTCTAAATTTATTTATATACTTAGTATATATTATCTATTAATATAATTTCTAACTTTTTTATCTACTTTTTTCATTTGCTGTTTGTGTAGATTGCACATCTCTTCGTATACCTGAGACAAAAATAACTTTATTCAATTAATAACAAGTTTTTTATAAAGTGAATTCTTATTATAATTTGTGCCTTAATTAGTATTGAACCGAGTTAACTAACCTTACAAATTATTATTAGTGCCTTGTTTTGTTGATAAACTAATTAGGTTCTGTTCAAGGGTTAATGAACAATCAGAAAGTTGAAATTCTTCACTTATTTAGTAAACTAAGCAACATACATCCATACTCACAAGCAGAGAGGGGAAAAAAAAATGGACCCATGAGAAAGAGCATAAATAGTAAATCAAAGGATGTGTCAAAACGTGGATGGTGGCTGAATCATTTTTATAAAGTATTGAATATTGATAAGTTTAGTATGATAAATAGTTCCTAGTTAGTTAAGTCAGCAGAAGACTAATCTCGGTGAATAAATTCCGTATCCAATTTTAGTTGTCTATTATTTTTAACTAATTAATTATTCTTTTGGTAAATAAGTAAATTTGCTCCCTCCTTCAGTTTTTTTTTTTTTTTTTAATTTTGAAATTTTTTTTGTTTTTTTTTTTTTAACTCTGAAATTATTATTGTTTATCTAAATATGTGAAAGCATAAGATGAATTAGAGACATGAAATATTACTGAGAGTTTAAAAGCTAACAAATGGAATAGGGAAGGGATGTAAATAGAGAAACATAATCCACGTGCTGCAAAAGGGATAACACATTTTCCACTATGGCTACATGAAAGAAACAATGTATGACCTCGTATTCAACAGAGTGTAAAAAATAATCTAATACATAATATAAACATTAAGATATACTAAATCTTATATTGGTGCTGGTGGCTTGTGGGGCAACACATGGTGAATGGAGTGTTCTTGTTTTGTTAGAAAACATATGCCATGCATAACAAATCCTTTTATGTCGTAAAAGCAGAAATGCCCGCTAATACAAAAGAACCAGACGAACATAATATAATACTATGTTTGGAATATCTAGGATTTGGTCTGCCACCAACTCATGAATTCTGCACCAGACGCTCTACCTCTACATCTCCCATTTCCACCTCACTTTCTTGCAAATCATCTTCATCTTTAAACAGTACTTCGATTTCCTCCAAAGTTTTTCCTCTTGTTTCTGGAACACAATAATGAACAAAGGCAACAGCACAACACGAAACAACGCCAAAAACAAAGAATGTTCCTGCTACTGTGATTCTGCGAGACACTGAGAGGAAGGACATGGAGATTGCACCACTGCTGACCCTACTTCCCACTGCTCCAAGAGCTGATGCTTGAGCTCTGAGTCTCAAAGGAAATATCTCACTTGACAAGACCCAGCATATGGGGCCAAGTCCTACTGAGAATGAAGCTACATTTCCACAAACTGCAAGAATTGCTAACGCAATCCCAATTTTTGCATGACTCAGAAAAGCCAGAGACAAGCTCAGGCTAAACAAACTCACTGTCATCCCAATTGTGCTGGCGTAAAGCAAAGGCTTTCTCCCCAATTTGTCTATAAGAAATATGGCTATCAAGATGAACAGAGTTTTGGTGAATCCAACAGCAACTGTTGCAGCTAGAAGCTCAGAGTTGCCAGTGATCCCGGCATCCTTGAAAATTGTGGGGCTATAATACACAGTTGTGTCTATGCCTGTTATCTGCTGGAAACACTGAATTCCACAGCCAGTTATGAGCATTCTTCTGACAGGAGGAGTAGGGCACAATATTTCTTTCCAGACGGCTTTTGACTCATATTTGTCAGTATTAACTGACCCAGCAGCTACCAGAATTTCTTGCAACTTTTCTTCAGCCTCCTTCTCACTCTCAGTTATCTTTAACAACACTACTCTAGCTTCTTCAATCTTATTCTGCACCACTAGCCATCTTGGGGATTCAGGTATGACAAACAGTGCAAGAGCAATAACAACCGAAGGGAGAAGTCCAACGCCAAGCATTACCCTCCAATTTATATGTGCTGGAAGCCTGGAAAATGCATAGTTTGATATGTAGCCAAGAAGGATTCCAAAGTTTATAAATATCTCAGGGAAAGAGGTAAGGGATCCCCTAGCAATGGCAGGAGAAATTTCGGCAATATAGACAGGTGCAATCATGACACCAAAACCTATACCCACCCCAGCCATGAGTCTCCCTATCATCAATACTTTGAAGGATGGAGCAAGAGCCATAACAGCTCCACCTGTTTGGAAGATAACGGCAGCCAAACCAATTGTCCATTTTCTGCCAATGGCATCAGATGTCTTTCCACCTGCTAAACTACCCAACAGGGATATTATGCTCAAAATTCCAACAAGTACTTCTTGCTGAACGTCAGATATCTTCAGATCCTCCTGAATGAATATAATTGCTCCACTCATAACACCCACATCTGCAAAATGAGAAGCAGATACAACCCACTAGGGTCTTAGTTTTTGTTCCTATTAATAGTATAAATAAACTCCTTTATTTATGTAGTCAATACACAACATAGTTGCAAACAAAGCACAAACCAATGTTTTTCCTGATATATAAGAGTAATCCATCTAGTCATACACAAACACACACATTATCCAAATGTTTTTCCTTAACAGCATTCTTCCGAAGCCAATCTCAATTCTTGAATAATGAGCGGCCATCGAAAAAGTTTCAACCTAAAAATACAAAACCACTGTCGCAAATTACACAAACAGCCCTGGATTTTTATATTCATCACTGTGATAAGAGAGTTGCCTTATCGAAGTCCTAAAAACAAGTATCAAGTCCCAGAAAAGACAGACCTAATCAAATCATTTTTTGTTTTTAGATTTTTTTTAATTGACACGTATCGGGGAAATTATCGGGCATGAATAAAATAAAATAACGGAAAGGAATTATTAATTTATTAGCATACAACGAAGATAAAGAATTAGAATTACCTACCATAGCCGAGAAGCACGGAATTGAGAGAGGCAAAAACGGCACATGCAAAGATATATTTCTTGGCTTCGTGCTTCTTGTTTTCTGGAAATTCATCGCCCTCAACTGGATCAGAAGTCATCTTGATGTATTTTGCTTTGGTCCCTAACGGAATTTCAGATACCCCATCTCCGTTAACGTTCGCATTGTCTTGGACCCCACCTAACCCCATTCTACTCCTTATCTTGTCTCGCCACCGTTGAATATTCAATAACAATAACAATAATAAAAGATATTATCCATTTGATCTAGTACCAACCACTCCTCCTTTTTCTGTAACATCAACGGGCTAGGTTGAGCTCTTAGATCTGAAATGCAGAAAGCGATTGAATGGAGAAGAAGAATTGAGGAGGAGAAACTGGCACCCCTTTGGAAAAATGAGTTTTCTTTGAATTTTGGCCAAACGAAGTGCAAAGAGTTACCGCATTGTCGTGTGGAAAGGTTGGTGGGTGGGGTCAACACAGTGTGCCTGTTGGCTCTACTTTTCTTTCGTTTCAAAGAAACCTACTTTGAGACAGAAAAAAAAAAAATAATGAAACATGTCTAAGGTTGTGTCCCTGCTGTTCCTGCTTTTCTCGTGATCTCGCCTCTCAAACTATGACACGTCATCATCCTATGTTGAATTCCGATTCAGACCTTGTATTTCTGAGCTGTGTGAAGAGGCTTGCACCGTCGGCGAGGGTATTTCTAGAAAGACAAATTGTTTAGTAAAACATTTTAGTTCTAGTTGACTGGCAACCCAATCATAAATGTTTGCAACAAAAGTATAAATTAGAAGTAAAATATATTTATTATTGCTGTACATAGTTTGTATGTCATGTTAAAAAAACTCTCATTAACATTGTGTTAAATTTGTATTTGAGTGATAATAGTAATTAGTAACGAGAAACAAAATATCATATATAGTAGTATAGATTATTGTGAAACTTTTCTTTGTAAAATAATTTATCATAATCCAAAATGTTGAGGTTTATATATATATATATATAATCGTGTAACAAAATTATATGACTGATATAAAAAATTCAACATTGAAAATGTAATTGTACTATTTTTATTCATTATTATTTGGATAAGAATGTGCTTGGTCTTAACAGGTTGCCGGTCATGATGTTGGGCTGAGATGTTATCGGTTTTGATTAGTTTTCTTTTAGCAATTTCTTATAAAAACACATATTGATAAGAATTATAAGAGAAAGAGATAAGCTATATCTATTATAGAAAACTTTAATCTAATCTGATGTCTAAGTGTTTTCTGTAACTATCTTCTCTCTACTCGTATCAAGATGCCGAAAACAACAAATCGAAAAAAAAATGTTAAAATCATAATTAATGAAAAAAAATTATAATCCTCATGTCATAACAATTAAAAGTGTCTTATATTTAATTTCAAATTTAAAACATAGTATATATAAAGTTTTTTAGCATAATGTTTTAGAAAATGGTAGTAATATTTAGGAATACTTTGTACGTAACCACCATTCTTATCACGTTTTTTAATATATATTTTGATCAAAATTAAATAAAAAATTTGATTGCAAATTACCATTATATAACTTTGAACTAAAATAATCAGGAATAACTTCAATTACATTTGATTCAGTAAACAATTATGAAGTCAAATATAAAAAATAACAATTATGAAAAATAAATAAATAACAAATAGATATATTACAAATATAACAATATTTATACATTTAATTCAAGGATATATGTGTTTCGCTTAAGTATTCTTTGTATACAATATATTTATTTGTAATTGTTACATTTCCATTTTTACAAAAAATGAGTATTCTTAATTTTAAATTTTAAATGGTTGGTATGATAGTTAGCATGTAATAAAGTACACGAATAAAATAAGATTAATATTTATTATATATAATAATTGTTATGTATATAATTATTAGAGTAACAAAAGTAACGGTAATAATAATGATTATTATTGTTATTATTATGCAAGTGATGATACTAGTAATGATAGTGATAATGTACTGTAGATAAGTAATTATCATGATCGTATGATAGTATGAAAATGATAATGATGATAAAAGTTAAAACTTTAGTCATTTATGACAAAATTTATAAAATTGACAGTAAATAATATAATAATGATGTCGATCAAAGTAATGAATCTCAAGAAATGTCAAAACAACGATATAAATCAATGTCTAGAATGATAGGCAGTAATAAATATAATTAACGCATGATTATAAATAGTAGATGAAAATTTGATTATCTTAGTAATTTTATAATTTAACACTGTCTTGAATATAAATACATTATATAATAAATATGAAAAAAATATTAAAAAACATGTAAATTTCATAACTTTTATTCTTTATTAGATTTAAATTGATTTTCTACAACTTTTATTTATATTTACATCAAACAATATCATCCCAAATATAATCATATTAGATTTTTTTCTCATGATAAAAGAGTTGAAAATGCAACTATTAAATTTTGTATGGAAATTAACGTAGAGGAAATTGTGACATAGTATTCGTTATTGCTTAAATTTTTGGCAGTCCAACTTTTCTATTCCAATTATGTTTTATTTTCAAATTAATACGTCCAACATTATTCAAGACTATAAAATTATTTTTTTTATCACAAAACTTGTAATTAATATTAATATTATATAATACAATATTATTAAATAAAACTGGTTAGGTTGTTATATCTAATGAACGTTTTTAAAAAAAATCTTAATTATTTTTTAGTTAAAAGGAATTGCTAAAGTTAAAATTTGATCTACTAAAAATTTATTAGTATTGTTAGAATCTATTCTTATTTTTGATAGGAAATACATAAACTAATCATACACAAATACATATGTAAATAATGTTTTTTTTTATAAATAAAATATGAGATAATATGATGTGTATGTACATGTTCTGGTTCTCTCACTCATCTGTATTTTATTTTGTTATAATTTACTCTAAATTCACACAAATGTGATTTGATATTTTATTATAACAATTATATAGTTAAATTGTTTTACACTGAAAAAAATAATATTCTTTTTAACATTGAATTTGTGAAAATATAATATTCTTTATAACGTATATATTGAGTATAAATATATATCTTATCAAATAGGATAAATACGAGACATAAATTTTATTATTTCTTATTTTTAAATATTAAAGATAAATATGAATTTGTATATTAGGGACGAAAACATGTATAGTAAAATTTGCACTTCTCCTATCATTTTGTTATCCTATAAAGAGACTAAGGATTACGTTAAAAAAAAAAATCAAGATTTTAAAAACTTAAAATATCATACTTATAAACTTATTCTTAAGACCCTAAATATAAATAAAAAAATGTTAATTCGAGGAGGGTAATTATTGATCAAAATATGTAAAAGAAGTGCAGTATAAGAGTATAAATTACAATTAATTATCTGTTATAATTTGTGTTGGTTTTATATTTTCTTAACTCATACATTGTAATTAAGTTGTTGCCTTTTGCTATTCATTATAATAGTTGTTTTCAAATATTTTGGTTCACAAGTGTGATTTACTTTTGGAGGGAATGGTCAATTGTTGAGTATGTGTCTCTTTATTATAGATATTTATTATAGTTTGATAAAGATCAATAAATTATTTACAAAATCATGTTAGTTCCAACTTATTGGATTACATAATTAAAAAGATTTCTTTAAATTTAAATGTGTACCTTAGATTATATAATCATAAGACATTCACAAATAGAGAATAGACCTATTGATACACAATTTAGAAGAGATTCTCGTATCTAAAAAAAGACTTTTAGATTCGTGGAGGTACAGAATGAATAAGGGGTGCATGAACGAAAAGCCTTTATAGGGATATATTTCTCTCCAGAGCCCAGAGTCAAAGCTCAAAAGGCCCAAATATCTCAACGTTGCACGTGCCCAGGTTCGATTACTGTGGGTACCAAGTTATTATTAATCCATTTTCGTCTCCTTCTTCGGTCTCTCACCTTTCTTCACTCCGATTCATTGTAATCCCTCCAACTGAACTCTGTTGTTAATCGACTTTCTCGATTCTGCAAAACCCTTCAACGATGGCCGCGGAGACGCTTCCCTACCAGAATGGCGGCGTCGTTGCCAACTCCAACGACTCCGCCGCCACGACCAAAAAATCGCGGGAAAGCGAGCGCCGTCGCCGTCGCCGGAAGCAGAAGAAGAACAAAAAAGCATCTCAGGTGTCGGTGCCTAACTCTGCCGAAGATAGTGACGACGCGAAAGAAACTACTGATTCAAATCAGGTTCTCATCCATCTAAGTTCTGCTATTTTAACAGTTTCTCAGGCTTTGGTGCGTTGTTTATTGTCCCTACTCCTTTGGAGGTTCGTAATCGACAGCGGCTTTATCGCCGGAAAGGATAGATAGATTCTGACTGTTTATATTTGTGGATTCTTGCAAGAATATTGCTGCCAAATTAGGGTTTTCGTACTTGTTCTCGGCGTTTCAGAGCTTTTAGTATAGTGATAGAATCTGTAGGGCTTTGTCAGGTGAAAAATTGGAGAGAATATATAGAGAAATGATCTGTGTATTTGGACAAGACATGGCTCATGTACGTGGAATGTGGATTATTTCTCCCGTGCCAAACATTGTACTAATTATTCTCCGGTTGCGAGTTTACTTTCTTTTGAATGAAGTTCTTAAACTGGAATAATTACTGTAATTATTGCACGTTGTCAATTGTTTCCTCTAATCATATATCGAAATTTCCCTGATGACATTTGAAATATACTGTCGTTAGTGCACATATTATGCCGTTATTTTTCTTCATTTGCAGGTTGTTGAACAAGTTGAGATTGAGTATGTACCAGAGAAGGCTGAGTTAGTTGAAGGCATGGATGAAGAGTTTAGAAAAATCTTTGAGAAATTTAGTTTCGCTGATGTTACTGCTTTGGAGGTAATCCTTATGTTTCATTTGTCTTCTTCCCATTGAATCTTCTTTGTATATTGTTTGACTGGAGGTTTATTATCATACAACTAGGATACTGATAAGAAGGATGGTTCGGAAGAGAATGCCGCTACTAATAAGAAGGCTGATTCTGATTCTGAAGAAGAAGAAAACGATAATGAGCAAAAAGAGAAAGGCATCTCTAACAAGAAGAAAAAGGTGTGGCAATTTGTAACATGTTTTTTTTTTTTGTGTTTATTCAATTTTTACTACTGTCTTCCTTTTGACAAATATACTGAAATAAGTTTCGTTTCTTTGTTCAGCTTCAACGGAGGATGAAAATTGCTGAACTAAAACAAATTTGCTCAAGGCCAGATGTTGTAGAGGTAGGAACATTCTGTGTAGCTTGCTTAGATTTAAATTGTTCAGCATCCCTTCCCAGTTCCCACTATTAGTTTGGTATCATGGTCACTATTCCAAAGTTATGTAATTGTTCTATTGTTCCACTTTTAAGGTATGGGATGCTACTGCATCAGACCCAAAGTTGCTGGTGTTCTTGAAGTCTTATCGGAACACTGTACCTGTACCCAGGCATTGGTGTCAGAAGAGAAAATTTTTACAGGTTAATATGCATTCTAAATTATAAATAACAGTTCAAGATGCAATGCAAGCATGTCTGATAACTGTAGCCTGCATGAGGGATGTAGTGATAGGGTGAGGAAGATAACGTCGATAAGGTTTCTCTTATCTGTATGTATGTGGTGCTTGCAGGGGAGCTGCTGTGGCAATCACCAATCCTGGACTTGTAGGTGTTTGGCAATGGGCAACCTTAAATCATTTCTCTTTTATTATCTTTACTAGATTAAATGGGAATATGTGGCTTGTATTATGTTGCATAATGGGGATCTACAACCATGACATTTTTGCATAATGTAAATGGCATTTATTTGTGATAAAGATGCTAATAGTTCTGCTTTGAATTTTCAGATACCTTTCCATTGGGCTTAATGCTTGGGCTGAATTCCTCTTATCTTCAATTTTTATGACTGATATAACTTAGCCAACTACATAGTGTATGTCCGCATGAAGTACTTATATCTCATCGAAGTATTTTTTTTTGGTTGTCAGGGTAAACGAGGTATAGAGAAACCACCCTTTCAGCTACCTGATTTCATTGCTGCCACTGGAATCGAGAAAATTAGACAGGTAATACAATCTTTTACATATGCTTTTCAAGAAATCTCGTGTTTACAAGTTATGAATTTTTTTGGAGTGACCTACAAAATAAATTAAATATTATTTATGGTTTCCTTACAAATTTTACATGGTATTTGTTACCTTGAAACTGCATTTTTCTGTAATATCATAAGCTATTACTGTTTCTATTCCTGATGTTAGACTACAAGCTTCTGATTTGGGGAAGAATCTCTTTTCTATTTTAGAATTTTGTTACTTATATTTGATGAATTGATGGCTATTGGTTCGTATTAGAAGCTTGCATCCCTCCAAAGTATTGGTGTTTTTTCATAAATTAGCACATTATCAACTCACTGTAGTATCGATTGATAATATTGGGGATATTAACTAGTGCTACATATAGTTTTCCTTTCACGTCCTCTCTTTAGCCCTCTGTTCCCAACAACTTAACATATGTATATTATAGGTTTCTCTCTGATCTTTATATGTGTCTTTTAATTAGTTTACCTAAATCCTCGCCATAGTTGCTTTTTTAATTGTCATATGTTGTCTCATGCAGGCTTATATTGAGAAAGAGGACAGTAAGAAGCTGAAACAAAAGCAAAGGGAGCGCATGCAACCAAAAATGGGGAAAATGGATATAGATTATCAGGTTTCATTTGTCTTTGCACCATTTGCACTGCTTATTTGGTTGTTTGTTTACTCAAGTGCCAGAACTATTTTCATTCTTTCTAATAGTTTTTCTTGGTTACCAGGTTCTTCATGATGCATTCTTTAAATACCAAACAAAGCCTAAACTGACATCTCTGGGAGATCTTTATCATGAAGGAAAAGAATTTGAGGTACACGCTACAGTAGCATGGGAAGATTTGAACTGCTATCAACTTCTGTTTTTGTTTCTGTTGCAACATTTTTCGTTTTAATATTGCTGTATTAGCTTCTGACTCAGAATATTGTTATAATATTGTTCTTGTTATTTTAGTTGGGGGGAGTCTTTAATTTGGAGCAGTAGGGAGTCCATTAATTGATTGAGTTTAGCTGGAATATAGTGTTTGTAATTTAGGATAGGAATTTCCATATACCATCTCCACTCCTAAAATGGAAATTTTATGAATGATGGAAGCGAAATAAAGTTATTGCGTGGCTGTGACCTCACAAAATGAAAAAAGAAATTTGAATATATAACAGAGGGATGAACTAAATCAGATTGAATCAAAACTAGAACAATGATTGGAGTACAGCTCGTTGCAAAACTGGAAATTAATATGTTTGTTTTAGTGGGGTCATCTTGGAATATTAGTTTGTGGTGACTGGGTTATCCAGTATGAAAGGAGGCAACTCCTTTGTGTAATCTGTTTTGCTTATTTTGCTTGAGTAATAAATTCAAGAGTGAGCCTTTTTCTGTAGTTTTTCTTCTCTTGATCCCTGAGAATCTTAACAGAGCCTTGTTTCATGGGCACACTTATCACCTTGACAATTCCTTTGGCCACTTTTTTCCCTTTGCTTCTGTATATTTTCATAATGGGCCTATCAGTCGCATGTATAATTGGGAAATATGTTATAAATGTCTTTTTCTCCTTTCATTTGCAATATTGTTTGGTAGGATGTTATGCTCTTTTTTTGGTTTGGGTTTGAATTTCTATAAGCATTCAATTTGAAGTTCTGGTCTTAGAGTTTGAATATCTTTGTTTGTCCTTTCAATAGAGGCTATCATTGCTTCGTTTTTTAGTGTCAGGGTTCTTGGCATCCTGACCAGTTTTAATTTGATTGTTAGATTTTAGTTAAGCATATCTTTTGACTGAAATGGCTCTTATTTTTATATGATGTCATTGGTTGGTGCACAGGTGAAGTTGAGGGAGATGAAACCTGGCATGTTATCCCATGAATTGAAAGAAGCTCTTGGTATGCCTGAGGGCGCTCCTCCTCCTTGGCTTATAAATATGCAGGTAATAATATTACATGTTTTTCCGACTTCTGGTGCAATTTTCATATTATTCTGTTCCTGGCCTTTTGACCATAAATATGTTTTTTTTAGAGATATGGTCCTCCACCATCATACCCTCATCTGAAGATCCCCGGACTGAATGCTCCTATCCCCCCTGGAGCTAGCTTTGGTTATCATCCTGGTGGATGGGGCAAGCCTCCTGTTGATGAAGTATATATTTTTTTACATATTCACTTACTGAATTCTTTTTTTCAGCAAACAGCCCCCCACTCTTTAGCTCACTGACCTGTTTACTTGTCTTCATCTGAACAGTATGGACGTCCACTGTATGGAGATGTTTTTGGTGTTCAACAGCAAGAACTGCCTAACTATGAGGTTTGGTTTAAGGCCAGAGTTGATTTGCCTTAAAGCTTATGGAATTCTTTCCTGTTTCTGTGCATGTGTAATTTTGTTGGGTTCTTATTCTGTGTTTTAGTATGAAAAACATCTTAGAAATGAAAATGAGTGGTGAAAAAAATTAACAGTATATAAAGTCATATTGCTTGCCACTATTCCTATTATCATGAACTCAATCCCAAAAGTTGTGCTGTTACATGGTTTTTCATATGACATGCCTCATCACTTAAGAAGTCTTTTTGGGCTTGAGGCTTGAATAATGATGCACTGACAGACCCACCCTACCCTCCTATGCTGGAAATTGATTTCTATTTATAAGAATTAGGATAGCTGGGATTAAACTCCTGGATCAAGTGGTCAGAGCCTCAGATAGACATGTCTTATGTCATGAACCAAGAATTCACAAAACTTGAGCTGTTTGGTGAAGACACATTAACGGTTTTATATTTGACACCTTCCTTGTGATTGGAGTAAAACATTTTTTGCCTTTTACTCTTAAGAGACATCCTGTCATTGACTGAATGCAATCTTTCTTTGGTTGAGGAATGTGTAAAGTTTACACAGGATTGCAGTAATATATCTCATTTAACTCTCAAGAGACAGTCATGTCATTGAATGAATGCAATCTTATCTGTCTTTTGGTAACAAATACAGATAATAAATTTTACAAAGGATCGTTGCAATATATCTACTAGAGAATGTTTCTTAAATGGTATTCCATTTTTATATTTATTGTTCTCACTGTACAGGAAGAGCCAGTTGATAAGACCAAACATTGGGGAGACTTGGAGGAGGAAGAGGAAGAAGAGGAGGAGGAGGAGGAAGAAGAAGAAGAAATGGAGGAGGAGGAACTTGAAGATGGTATCCAGTCAGTTGATAGTCTGTCAAGGTATTGTTATTTTACCATTTTATTTTCTTGTTTATATATTATGATGGTAGCATTGGCGTTTTGAACTGCCTGAGCCTGTAATCAACATTTTTTGGGTGATCTGCATTGCCATCCTTCATGATAAAATTCTTGAAAATCATTTACAAATGATTTGGCATATGATTAGATGTCTCCGGATTTGCTAATTTTGTCACCTAAAACACTTTATCAAATCTTATTAAGAGAATACATTTTTCCCCACAGATTTAATCACAACCAAATATTTTGGGTGTAAATGTGTGGATTGATTTGAGAAGAGTTTTTCTTTGTGTCGGTTGATTATGTACTGTTCCTTTCTTCTCATCTCTTGATTATTTTCCTTTGCATTTTTCACCTTAGCACTCCCACGGGAGTGGAAACACCTGATGTTATTGACCTCCGGAAGCAACAGAGGAAGGAGCCTGAGAGGCCTCTTTATCAAGTGAGTCAGTCTATTTTATTGCTGTTTTTTGTTAGCCTTGACTTCTGATTTGTCTTGTTATGTAATTATGGTTTTGTTGTTTTCTATGTAGGTACTTGAAGAGAAGGAAGAAAAAATTGCTCCTGGAACTTTGCTTGGAACCACACACACGTATGCAATACTTGCATTGCACCTACCTTTTTTTATTATTTGAGTAGCATTATTTTTTCCCTCCCCGGTTGTTCGTTTGTTTGTTGAGTTGCCACTTTTTTTCTCCACTCTGCAGTTATGTTGTTGGCACTGGCGCACAGGACAAGTCAGGTGCTAAAAGGGTAAGAATTTTTTCTGTTGTTGGTTGTTTATGATGATGGTATTCGTTTTGATTTCAAGGGTAGCATGTTTCATGCGTTCTGGTTATGGCACTTTCAGGTTGATTTGCTTAGAGGTCAGAAATCAGATAAAGTGGATGTCACTTTACAGCCTGAAGAGTTGGAAGCAATGGAAAATGTTTTGCCTGCGAAGTATGGATTTTATCTTTTCAAATCTTTTAGAGTTGGTTAGTTGGGTCAGGTTTGAGCAGTGATTTCTTACCTCTACTGGATACAGGTACGAAGAAGCAAGGGAGGAGGAGAAGTTGCGTAGTCAGCGTGAAGATTTCAGTGATATGGTTGCAGAGGTGTGTTACATCGCCCTTCAAATCGTATACATACATGCATATTAGATTTTCTGGTGGCCAATGTGACTTATGGCTAATGTTATGTGGTGCAGAACGAGAAGAAGAGAAAGAGAAAGATGCAAGAAAAGGAGGGCAAGTCAAAGAAGAAAGACTTCAAGTTTTAGGGTGCGCCTTGTTCGTTTCTATTGCTGGAAAATGGGGCTGTGCTACCCTTTTCTACTGGGGCAGTTCTCACATTCCATGAGCTGAGAATATGTTGTTAGCAGCGGTTTAACGCGACTGTATTATTGCCTCTGGAAGTAAAGTGTTAATGTTTTGGATAGGAGGAATATATATGTATGACTTTATCATAGAATGAAGACTCTGCGCAGAGCACGTGGTAGTCAAGCTTTTATTCAAAATTCAATACCATGAATCTTTCGAAGGCTTTACAATACACGTCTAGTGACCTTGCACATAATGATCCACGCTAATGTTTGTTGGGGCAATCAGCGACTTCAACGTATTTTAATGGAGTTTTCATTGCCATCAACGTTTTATTCCGCTTCCTTCCCCTTGTTGAATTAATATTTATGGCAATGGTTTCTTTTATTGTTTTTATTGAAAAAAGGGATAACCTCAAGGGGAGAATTTGATTGGACAGTAATGTCTCGTTTGGGTGAGGAGAGTAATTGAGAGGATGAAAATTGTGAACAGATAAGTTGTAAAACGGTGAAGTATAATAAAATTGAATGCCTAGTTTTTTTGAGTAGAAATAATTGAAAAATAGAGAAACAATGTTGAGAGCTGTATAATTTAAATGAATTAATAAGATAAAAATATGAATAAATATTCGAGAAAGAAATAAGAATTAGGTTTTATTATCTTCTAAAATGATTTCTTTTTACTGTTAAAATAGATAATAATTCTTTCTCTTCATCTTTCTACACTGCTAAAAAATGTGTGCACTACTAATAAATGTATGAATGGTTATAAATTTTTGATTGCTAAATTTCATTCGACAAAGTAAAGCCTTTTGGGCAAAGGATAATAAGCACGGAAAATATGCTACATTTTTTTTTTTATGAAAATGGCACTTTGTTTAAAGAAAATGTATTGCTGTATAATTGTTGATATGGAATTTTGTTAAGAGTTCTGAAATGTCTTGGACGAATGATGGAAAACATATCAACGATTCATTTGTATGAATTTATTCTTCTTAGTCAGCACTTCAATTTCTCCATTTTTTTTTCATTGACAACGATCTCAATTATTTTGTCCTGGTAACTGGATTCGACTTGCAATGGTTTTTATCCCTCCGTCAGATGGAGCTACTACTCCACCACTCACCAACTAAGATAATATAGTGAAAATGATGCGTTCGAATTCTCTATTAACAGAAATTAAAATATTAATGTTAATATTGTCCAAAAGAAAAACTGTCCACTGCTGGGAAACTGTTCAACAATAAGCCATTTTTTCTTGAGTGATCCGATTTTCTAGAATCACAATTCCATTATTCTACATCAGATATTCAAGCAGTATAAAACGTGTCTAGAAAAAATATACAAGCCAGTTCATAAAATTTTCCAAACATCAAAGGAGTGTAAGAATGAAAAGTTAATGTAAGATGACCGTAACATGAAGAGGCAAGTGTTTTAAATGAGAAATTTTAAGAAGGGTAAATATTTCCTTAAAAAGCTTCGATCATTTGTCTTCGTCTCATTCTCTCATGGTGATCCTTTCTTATGTTTCTTTTTACTCTATATTTTTTTGTATATAACTTCTCCTGTTCCCTTTTCTCTTCTTGCTCCTCTATCTGTCTAAACAAAGTAAAATTTAAAGACGAATTTGGATGAAATAAATGCTGGATGAAACATTAAATTGAAGATTATTTTTTTATCTGAATTTTAACATCCCTTCACCACGTTGTTGAAGAGTAATTTTTTTCCACTAATCCAATTGGTGTTAACCGAAATTTTAACTGAATCAATTTTTAAAACATGAAATAAAACAGAAATAGAAAGAACAGTAGAAGGGGTCTATTTTCCAAACTTCTGACATCTCATTTTGGTTCTTACACGAACAAAGATACTTGATTTGATTTTAACATATTCTGAAATGGCATCGTTAGTGTCACTTTCAGAGTGTTGTACGTAATGTCTCTTTCATCAATCAGACAATCAGTATGTCACTTTCGTGTTCTAATTAATTCCTCAAAAAGAAAAATCCCATATGTTTGTCTGCATACCACAGAGGATAATACTTTCTCCACATTTCACTCTTTTTTTTAAACATTTATCAGTTTTTTTCTTATTTATTTTAAAAATCAAAACACACCTCTTTATGACTTTGACAATAGCAAAATTTTAAATGCTACACGATACAGCCTATAATCGACAATTTTCTTTTATCATCTATCTCTTAAAACATGTATTTTCACCTTCTCTTTTGGAACAACCTAGAAAATCTGTCATTTGAGTGAGATGGTAGAAGTGGAATGAGCACTTGATTATTATATTATTAAACTAAAAACGCGTATTTATAGAAAAAGTAAGTAGTCAAGTCTCATTTCAACTCAAGCCATCATCTCTCTAAAACCCCTAACCTCTTTTCCTCTGACTTCTCTCTAAGTCTCTGCTTCCATACCTCATCAGTTTCTCAAGCGGAGCCCACCGTTGGACTCGTGACGGAGAATAGAGCAAGTCTATCCGATCAGAACCTCCGTTAGAGTAAGTTCATCTTCTGCCCCTTTTCCTTAGAGCAGATTTAGGTTTTTGTTTTTCCTCTGCTTACTGAGCTCGCATGTGGCATCTGAGCCATCAGACGGTGCCTCTGTGAGCTCAGTTTCCTAGTGTGTTAGTCTGATCGTTGATCAGAGATCCTTTGGTGCAGATTCGAGTTCCTGAGGATCTTAAGCTTTTGGGAGTGTTAGAGAGAACTTTCACTGCGATTAAGGTAAGGGAAGCTAACCTTAGTGCTTGTTTGATTTACAAATTTAAGTCTTGAATAGAGAAGT
>Ga0209700_101054_pt1 | contig 55673 bp, 26 predicted proteins | sample SiratroredBW_FD_187528 | JGI IMG/M metagenome (GOLD analysis project Ga0209700, IMG submission 187528) | Root nodule microbial communities of legume samples collected from California, USA - Siratro red BW (SPAdes) (version 2) | ecosystem: Host-associated > Plants > Roots > Nodule | place: USA...
AAAATATATATATATATATATATATATATATATATATATATATATATATAACACAATATTTCTTCTTTAAATATATGTATCTTCACTAATAATACATCTCATCAAAGTTACATTTTTTCAATCAAGTTTCGTAAAAAATGTCTATGTAAACTTCATGACCGATATATCAATTGAAATAATATATTTATATATAAATTTGATTATTTTTCGTTTAACATATATTTATAACATTAAAACTATATTTTTTTTATTTTTTTATTTCAAAGTGTAAGGAAACATAGTTGTATAATACATTTAAGAATAAATACAATAGAAAAAATATTTTTATTCTTTTTGTTATGAAATTGAGTGAAAGAAATTTTTCTCTTAAGATTTTTCCTTTTAACTATTTGATTTTATAAAAAAAATTGTTAATCCTTGTAGTAACTTTAATGTTTATAAAATATCATTGTATGTGGTCCTATTCTTATATATATATATATATTAATTGCAGTTCTACATATTAAAATCTCTAATTCTACAAATTTTAAGATTTCTCATTGATAAACTATTTCAGTGAAATGTGTATTTTTCTTTATGAGTGAGATGGAGAATTCTTTGTATCTGTTTAATTACACAACTTATGTTTGTTAAACTAGACTAAATCCATTATGTCTAACACAATCTTATACATATAAAATTATGTATTACATTTAATTATTTAAAACACATAATAAAAACACATAAATATTGTAAGATGCATACTTTAAAAGAAAAATAAAAATATAGTTAAATATTTATTTATAAGATTATATCAAACTTTTACAATGTAAACAATTATTAATTATACAGGTTAAATCTTTATACGAAATTAGAAATACAAAAAGTAAAACAAACATTTTTAAAGTAGTGGACTAAAAAATAAATTTTAAATTTAGAAAAATAACATACTCCAAGTTTGAGGAAATAAAACATATTTAAATATTTAAAAGAAAATTGAAAACTAAAATAAACATTTGGAACATAGAAACCAAATTGAATGATGTAAATAAAAAGATGGATTAAAAGAGTAATTTAACTCTTGTTTATTACCTTTACATTTATTGAATTTATCATTATTTTTCAATCTAGATATATTTTAATTTTTTTTGCTTATTAATATTTTATTTTATTTGATAACTCGTACTTCTTTATGGTTATTTCATTTTATTTTTTCTACTCCAAATACACAATTTGTCGTCTACCATAATCTTGTTAAGAAGATTAAGTTTGTTTTCGTGATTCCTATTCACTTTTAATAGTTAGTTTACAACTTAGATTAAATAATTCAACTCGATTGATATGTCAATGGAACAGTTTGGTGGTATATTCGTTAACTTCAAAACTCAACTCACCTTAAAGATGCTAAGAATCAATTTATAACCCAAAGATCACTCATAGGTATAAAATATTTTATTAATTACTATTCAATTTTTTTTCCATTTTGAATAGAAATATAAATATACTTTTTTAAATTAGAGGATCACATCTTAAAAATAGAGACTAGATTAAATAATAATAATAAACAAAAAAAAACATCATTGTCTTTTCAAATACCAGCATGTAACATGAACATGTTAATTCGTACTTATGGATCACACTAAAGTAACGACCACTTGAGTTGTGGGATCCAAGCCATGATAAAACATTTCCAAGCAGTTTCATACTCATCCGAGGATACAAGTAAAAAATTGGAACTCAGTAAATCTTGTCCTGGCCTGCTTGTATTTGCCTTATCATATTTGAAATCAGAAAAGCTGTAATTACATGAAGCACAGTGACATTTCTACAGATTCCATCCCCACAATGCACTTTTACGAGATTCCAAGGTGCGTACCCTCATCACTCATAAAAATTTACATGCTACAGTTATCAAATGACTTGTGAGGAAGCTTCAAAGGATCATGAACATGTACATCACCAGAGCACCGTGTTCATATCTTACTTTTGTGTTTGGCCTTTGGGTCTGCGAATGAAAGGCCAGCAAAGCCTACCACCCTTCTTCACACGCCTGCATCCAAAAATTAAATACTCGTTACTATTCATAAACAAAAACAATGTAGTTACGTACACACTCAATACTAGGTTGTTTACTCAAATGCCGTGCTCAATCGGATTAGCATTCGACGAAAATATTACTCAAAATACTAACAACTTCAACTCTGAACACTAGAGTATGGACATAACCCCCCCTTTTTTTTTCTTCTTGGCATTAAAGTCTTAAAAGAAGCAATGAAAAAAGTGTCATCGCCTCTTGAACCGTGATAGTCACGGTTTGATATTTAAGATGCTGTTTTAAGGCAAGTTCAAGCAACTCGACAACAACCTATGCGCGTTGCCACTTTTTTGTTGCGTTGAAATTGTCCTTTGACTTTTTAAGTCATCAACTTATTGGGTGGAATGTAACAATCGAGACACCATGATATTTTTTCAGCTTTTAAACACATATGAAACAGTTAAATTTGAAGGATAGACAACTGAATGTTCTGATCTAGTTGTTACAAGAATCAAACAGCAGTTGGAAAAAACTGCAAGGTTCAACTTTCAACTAAGAAACTATATTTCTAGTTTTAATCTGCTAGTTTTCAATCTCTGAGAAACATTTCTGTTTAGTTTTGGACAAAACAAGCAATTTCCTACGTGCTTTCAGCAAGTTCTGCAATTTACATAAAGGGCAGCATAAATTATGTGAAACCCGAGTTTTGATTGGAGAATTGCGTAAAAACACATGGAAAGAACTCTGTCTAGTCCTTAGATATAACTCATCAATTTGCAATTAATTGCTTTCTGATTACCCCTGAAACATGTCACCCAAATAAATTCAAACGAGAAAAAAATGGCTTTTCAAGTGGCTTGAATGAAGATGGAACATACCTGCTGTTACTTCTGCTATTTCTGCTGCTGCTACTACTGCTACCGGAACTTTTGGAACTGCCACTATTGGTACTGGATTCACCACTGTCGCTCCCTTTATACGCTGAAGGGCTCTTCTTCCACCACTCCTTGTCAACACCACCCTTTGTTGATCCATCAGGTTTAGGGGTAACTCTTGAACTGCTATTCCCAGAGGACTCATTATTCTTCTTCTTGCTCTTGTTCTTGTCCTTAGACCCCAGAGAAAAAGGAAGCCCCATTTTGAGGTAGAAACCTCCACGGTCAATGTTCCCGTTTCTCTTCACCTGTGTCATCTTATTATCAACCCTTTTACCGGCACCGCCACGGCTTTTGTCCCTCTTGTAGAGGGTCAAATTCCTTCGTTCCTCCACTGCGTTCTCTAGCCTGTGGTGCTCGACGAGGTCCTTCAAGGAGAGCTCGTAGTTGGACTCGGGCATGTTCTTCACCATTTCCATGAGTTCCCTCTGGCCTCTGACTATGGCCTGCGTCCTGGACGTGGGTGAAAGGTCCTGGTGGTCGTTTTTGGTGTGTGGGGGGCTGGTGGTCCACATGGGTGGAGAACAAATTCCAGAATCATCGACATTTAGTTCCTGAAAAGGCGGTATAATAAGAGAGTTGGTGGGTTCCCATGTGGTGTGAGGTTTGTGTCGGGTTCCGTCGTACAGAAGAAGAGAATTGGTGGGGTGGTGTGTCCTGGGATCAAGCATGGTTGCTTCTCTGTTCTGTTCTGTTCCGTTCTGTTTCGTGTTCTGTTTTAGAGTAAACAGAGGAATGAGTGAAGGAAGGAATGAATATATGTGTCTGTGTTGAAAGAAGATGGAGCGTGATGATGTGTTGAGGGACGTCAGAGTTTGGGGGAAGAGGTTGGGGTGATGGTATTAATTTCTTGGTGAGGAAGATTTTAAATGACGCATATAGAGATAGAGAGAGAGAGTTAAAGGGTCTAAAAAGTCAAGGGATTCTAGATTGTTGAGGATGTATTGTAATTGCAGGCACTTGCTTTCACATTTCTACGTCTTCTTATTCTAGGTAGGTGCCTATGGATCATACATACATTCAACCATATTTTCTCAGTCTCAAAAACTGTCATTTCATTTTTACTCTTTTTTCTCTGTTTTAATATAACTTTAATTTTAACTTTCTTTAAAACATTCAATTTGAGTAACTCCTCACTCTTCATTAAAATTTTGTTATTTTTTATTAATTTCTACTCAAATTCATTTTTTATTATCTTAGTCAAATAATATATATACACAATTAATTAAATTTTAACAATATTTTTTAATACATTATGGAATAACTAAAATAAATTTATATAATATTCTAAATCATTGTTATAGATTTTAAATATTTATTTATTTATTATAAATATACTCTATTATAAATAAATTATCGTTTTGACTAAGCGTTTTCTAGAGCAATTCTTCGCAGAAGAACCTTCATTGAGAGTATTTTTCCAATTGAAACGTTTTTAATAAGTTTATACGCGTGAGCCCTAATCAAATTTCATGTTCGGAGCATCAATTTTCAAATTTTATTTATTTGAGATGTATTTTTAATTAATTAATTTAACAGTTATTTAAAAGATTATTAATCATCTAAAATTATTTTTCCTTTTTTATCTGTTGACTTAATTTTATTCGATAATAATAAAAGATCGTGTATTATAATGTAAGTTATTTATCATATATATGTTCTAAAATATTTATTTATAATTAAAAAACGTGTTATCTATCCATTAAATACTACTTTCTGTCCAACGTATTAAACCCAACTATTAAACAGTCTTAAAATAATGTTTGGAAAAAAGTTAAGATAAATCTAATGCTGTCCCCATAGAATGAGCTTACCTAACTTCATACCAGAATTCTACAATAAGATTTACCAAATGGATCTACCACAGCTTTCTCAACCTCCCTCATTTCAAATCAACACTTATTTATCAACACCTCTTTTTTTAAACCACAAACTACTGGTACAATCCAAACATCTACACTTACCCAAGACAAATTTTACTTATATATATATATTTCACTTTTTAAATAATAAATTCAAACGCTATCTATTATTTAACAACTCCTTCGCTAAAAATAAGATTACTTTTATGGATCCCAATCGATTAAACAGTTGCAAATCTTGCATGAAAGATATGCCACACATAAATTATTAAATCAATCATTTAAAGCGGAAAAGATTAAGAAGCCTACTAGATTAAAGGCAGTGCCCTTCTTATGTAGGGACTTGATTTCATGTATGCCCTCCTTTTTTAGTCAATTTTTTAACGATAGAATTTTTGGTAAAGGCCATTTCTTCTTCACTTTTAGTTTGTTTTATACAAGGAGAAGTACTTTGGAATTATTTATTTGTTCATTATAAGTATTTATTGCTTGGGACACAGAAGAATATGACAATGATTATCTAAGGCCGCATGTGAGAGACCCACACAGGGAGGGAATTAATGAGTCATGATGAATCATGATGATCATCCTAATATTGCATCTATGCTGAAGGATCATTATATGCTTATCATTTTGATTGTTAAGAAATAATATTGAATGTTTCCCAAGCAAGGTGGTAGCAGAACATACCATCATGGATGTGCAGGTGGTATATCAAAATAATCAGTTCTTATAGAGTGAGTGCTAATCAAACTCTCCAACCCATATAATTGCTTTGCCAAGACAATTATATCTCCTCAATTCAAGCTTCTTCTACCTTTTAAAACTCATTGGTTGGTTGGGTCAGGCTAATTGGTCCCAAGTCAAGTGTTAGCTTTTTTATTTCAAATAGATATTTGAATACATTTTATCCATGTAAAAAAGGGCTAAGTTGTTATTTTCCCAAAAAAATCACTAAACTCATTTTTCTTTAGATAAATCTATGTTGATTATAAATTTTGCATATCGAGAAACAAAGATATAAGGGAGATGAACCTTACTCCAAATAAGTATATTATAATAACTAGTCTGTCTGTCTCCTTTTCATTTGATAAAGATTTTGTAAGTCTTTGATAAGCGTAACGGTCCTTTTACTCTCTTATTGTTTAGTGGCCACAAAACCTTTCTTCATTTATTGGGTGCTTTTTCTTCACCACAATTATAAAACACCCAAGGAACCCACTAAAAAAATGGCAGAATAGGCTAGTGATTAATTGAATTGTATAGTGTTAATTAAATTCATTACCTAACCTAATATCAATTTTTATGATGTAAAAGTTTGGTGATGTTTGCTCCTTATCTCTCTCTTCTTACTGTTCATCATAGTATTAGATAAGACAATATTGTGTTATAAATATATTTTATGAAAATTAAATGATGATTCATGTAACTAGCTATTGCACCAAACAATCATAATAATGTTATTATTATGATTAAAAGAATCAAATTATATATAAATTGATAAGAATGCAAACTAATTCAATAAAAGAATTCAATATATTTTCTATACTATGATGCAAATATATATGTGTGTATACTTTTTATTTTATAAAAATACCTCTTTAGTGTCAAGAGGTAGGTAGCTAAAGTTTATGATACGGCAACACTTGGACAGGAAGTCGAAAACGAAAGTGAAGAAAAATTATACCCCATAATAGACATTTGATTATTTATTTATTTATTTATTGTTATACAGGAAGGTTTATTTAAAGATGAAATATCATATCAGCAAATATCGAATTGCTAAAAATACTATTTACAACAATATTTCTAGTTGGTATTTAATATTTTAAGAAAAAATTAAAAACTATTTGACAAAAATAAAAAATTTATCTGTAAAAGAACATGGTAGATATAATAATTATTACAGAAAAACAGGTTCCATCAATTGGTGAGATACAATTTAGTGGTGTTGCATGTATTAAAAGTAAACTAATCTTAAAAAGAAATTATCACAAACATGGCACATTAAATGCAGTACAGTACATGCATGACATGCACATGCAGATGTTGCTGTGCACAAACAGAATAGATAAAAGATTGAAGAAGACAGTGGTTGATTTGATTTCATGAATTATTGGAGATTTCGGAGTTTTTTGTCTTCTTTCTGCACCGCTACTTTGAAGTTGCGTAAATTGGCCACTGTCCTTGTCTCTTTCCATTACCCTACCTGAAAGGAAACCTATGATATTGTTGAGATTTTGTTGAAGATAAACATAACTAATACATATCATACTATATGTTTCATCCCTCTTTCTTTCTCATTTCATTATCTCCTAATATCCACCAAATCCATATCTTATTACCATTTTCTTCTTCTCTTTACAATTTTCCATCACATAAGCTACCCTCACTATATATTACAGCTACAATTACTATTTCACTTACAGTAATTATTATTTTTACTTTTCATTTCATTTTTTAATATATACAGATAATTTATTCAAACAGCTGTGTTCTACAATTTTTTAGATGTTCTTAAAAAATGAGTGGTAATAATTATAAGCAGAGGCATTATTTGTGATTTGGCCTCCCTCTTACTATTTGCAATTAATAACATGTTGACTTTGATTGGTTTTGCTATCAACACTTATTTTATTCCAAAACATATTTCAGAGATTCCACCAAATCCATAGTTGTTTGTGATGAACTGATGATGGTTGCTATTATAGTTGAAATAACGTTCCAGTTAAACCTGATGACCAGTGATTTAGCTGGTTAATGTACTAATCTACATTCAATTAATGAATCTGTATAAATAAAATTAAAATAATTAAATAGTACTAAAAGTATAATATCGTAATTTAATGATATTAAAAAAATTTAAAAACACATATATATGTTTATAATTTTTAATAAAATAATGCATAAAAAATTAAATATATAATATTATTTTAGTGAATAAAAAAATTAGTCTTTTCGGTTCGTAAAGCGGAAGATTAAACGGGTTATGTGTTTCTTAAACAATTTAAACATTATTATTTTAATTTTTTTGTGATAGTATCAGGGCAATTAACCAGTTAAATTTTTTAGTGCTGTTACTTATAATGGTAGAGGATAATACTGAAGAATTAAGTATGGTTAATAATAGTAAAGTGAATTTCATTTTTTAAAAAAGTTGTATAACGGATGAGATGGGTTGGAAATGAAAAATCCACTTTCTTTATTATAATTGAGGTCGGTTGGTTTTACCATTAGGATTGATTAAATTAATTTACAAGTTAGAAATAATTTTGACAACTCTAACTATTAATGCCGATAAAAAAAAAATTAATGTCATTAATAAAATTTGGCATACATAAATTTATTTTAATTTATTTTTTGTTTTTTTAATGCCTTTTTTCATTTTAATTTTTGTTTCTGTTCGTCAACTCGCCTTTTCACTTTCTCTTTCTAATTTCTGTTAGTGATTATAAACATTTCGAATAACCATTAACAAACTTCTCTTTTGAACATCTTCCTCATAAACTCAAGTCTAACTAAAGACTAGGCTAGGAGGATGCAAAGAAACCTACAAACCATAACACTAATATATTCTCTATTATTAGTCTATGTTAATAAACAAATATCTAGTTACCACACCAAAATCTTAATTAACACTTTTCACCTTTGAAAAATTTGTGTATTAATTAATAACGTAGGTGTTTAGTTACCAAACACAAATCACACAATTTAATCCTTCGGTTGAAAATTTTGTGCATTAATAATTCATGTGAGTTTTCGGCCTTGTTAATGGATTCATGGTGAAAAGTAGCTCACAGTAGTTGCTATAGCCACAATTTAAAGGAATGGTGGAATCGTGGACTAAAATAAAAACAAAATATTATTTTTAGAGGGATTAAAATGAAAATAAGTACATTGAAATAAAATTATATGAAGTAACGTTTTACATGATATGCCGAGGCAGAGTTTTATTGATTACTCAATAACTAAAGGCTAAAACTAAAACAAAAATTGAATACTAAGTGGATCATTTCACAAAAATATTTTCAAAAGAACTAAAATTAAACATATAGTTATAACTATACGTATTGCATGAGTAGCAGCCACCGGCCCCGCAGCCAAAGGATTTTATTAGAAATAATGGTTTGTAAACCTGACGGCTAATATTGACTTTGCTCATGTTTTTATCTTCTTCCTATGTTTTAATGATGTTATTATATGATGACATAAACCTTTTCTTGTTTGAGTAAGGTTGTAGTTTTACTTTGAATAAATGTCATACACGTGTATGACTGGTGAGTAAAACATATTCTGTGATGGCTGCCTCTTATAGTTGCTTCTTCCCCAACTTCGCAACTCATCTCGTTAACATGCCGAATTTCCTATTCTCTTCCATTAATTCGCTTTCTAGAAGTGACAACTGGTTCCTCCCTCTCCTATTCTCGTTTACACTATGAAATAAACACAACCTTAAAAAATAAAATGTTCTTTCGTGGACTTTAGGAACGTGCGTAGATATCTTACGTGTGTCTCAAGATATCATTAGTGATATGAAGAAAAGGGTAGCTACGTGAGATAGAGCACCGGCTTGACAACGAGGGAGAATAAACTAACACAAATAATGTTGTGCATGCTTCTCTTTCATTCATCAAAATCTTTTTTATGGCAGGGCCAACAAATAGAACCAAACAAGTTTGGAGAAATCTAACACCTAAATAATACTAAACAAATAAAAGCTCTAGAGAAAATGATGCAGTTCATCTAGAAGGCTATTTGAAAGTCAAAAACGTCTTTATTCGTAAATTTTTATAAGCTGAAGGCACAAAAAGGAACAAATTATAATCCCCACGAGTGGCTCGAAGACCGCTGCGGCAAAATTCTGTGGAATTATTTGTCTGCGTATCTGGATTTGTAGCTTCACCGTCACGACTTTGTATATCTCCTATGTTTTTCGTATTCCAAGCGCTTTTTTTATTATCCATGCTTTTGATTCATTTAAATAATGTTTTAGTTTATTTTTTCAGGTTTTCAATTAAAAATAAAAATCAAGGTGATTTGTTTTGGGCCCAAGCATTTGGGTTGTTCAAAGGTATCTGGATGAGGCCCATTCTTAATAAACACAAGGAATAATGCGATGGGTGATAATCGTGTTGCATGGGCGTGAGTGCTGCTTCTGTACTGAACCAGCTTCTCAGCAAGCAAAACCTGAATCCACAGCAACAGTCTCAAACCAACGCAGTGATCGAAACAATCCTCAGTTACCTAAAAGCGGGTCGCATCCGAAAAGCAACTTCCATTCTCTTCGCCTTCCCAAAACCCTTCCCATACTCTCTCTATGCCCTCTTCTTCCGCCTATGTTCCTCCCACCGCGCCATTGTCGAGGCTCGCAAGGTCGAGTCCCACTTGCTCACTTTCTCCCCCAATCCCCCCATCTTCCTCCTGAACCGCGCCATCGAGTCTTACGCCAAATGCAACTGTCTCCGCGATGCCCGCGAACTGTTCAACGAAATGCCCCGGCGAGATGGCGGCACTTGGAACGCCCTCATCACTGCTTACTCCCGATTGGGTTTCCCCAACCAGGTTTTATCCTTGTTCCTGTGTATGACTAGGTCCGGTGTTTGGCCCTCTGAAGTTACTTTTGCTAGCGTTCTTGCTTCTTGTGCTGCTGCGTCTCAGCTTCCTCTTTCCAAGCAGGTTCATGGGCTGGTCACAAAGTATGGCTTTTGTGGCAATGTGATTCTCGGGAGTTCACTTGTTGATGTGTATGCCAAGTGCGGGGTTATGGTTGATGCTCGCAGGATGTTTCATGAGATTCCGCAGCCTAATGCTGTCACTTGGAATGTGATCGTCAGGCGTTATCTTGATGCCGGTGATGCAAAGGAAGCGATTTTCTTGTTCTCGCGGATGTTTTCCACGGCGGTTCAGCCGATGAATTTTACTTTCTCTAATGCTCTCGTTGCTTGTTCCAGCGTGTCTGCGCTCCAGGAGGGGATGCAGATTCATGGGGTGGTTGTGAAGTTGGGCCTCCAAGAGGATAATGTCATTTCGAGCTCGCTTGTGAACATGTATGTCAAGTGTGACAAGCTGGAGGATGGTTCTCGGGTTTTTGATCTGCTTGGTTCGAGAGATTTGGTGTCTTGGACTTCCATTGTTTCGGCGTATGCAATGAGTGGGAAAACTTTGGAGGCAAGAAAGCTTTTCGATAAGATGCCTGAACGGAATGTGGTTTCATGGAATGCAATGTTAGCGGGATACGTTCGGTCCTTTCAATGGTCTGAGGCGTTAGATTTTGTGTATCTGATGCTTGAGAGGATTAACTATGTGGATCACGTCACACTCGGTTTGATGTTAAATGTTTCTGCGGGTATTTCGGATCATGAAACGGGGAAACAGATTCATGGATACATCTACAGGCATGGCTTCCACTTGGACATTAGGGTTTGCAATGCCCTTCTTGACATGTATGGTAAGTGTGGGAACTTGAACATGGCCAGGGTTTTGTTTAACCAGATGAGTGATTGGCGTGACAGGGTTTCCTGGAATGCTTTGATGGCTAGCTATGGCCATCATCAGTTAAGTGAACAGGCGTTAACAATGTTTTCAGAGATGCAGTGGGAGACAAAACCAACCAAATATACATTTGGAACCCTTTTGTTAGCATGTGCAAATGCCTTTGCTCTTCACCACGGTAAACAAATTCACGGATTCATCATTAGACATGGATTTCAGATAGATACTATAATGAGAACTGCTTTGATTTACATGTACTGTAAATGCCGTTGTCTTGGGTATGCTATTGAGGTTCTGAAAGGAGCAGTTTCTAGGGATGTGATAATTTGGAACACCATAATTTTGGGATGTTGTCACAATCATAGGGGTAAAGAAGCGCTTGAACTTTTTGTGATGATGGAAGCAGAAGGCGTCAAGCCAGACCATGTGACCTTAAAGGGCATTCTGCTTGCTTGCGTTGAAGAAGGCCTAGTTGAGTTTGGCACTGAATGCTTCAAGTCACTGAGCAGTAAATACCATGTCCTGCCTCGTTTGGAGCATTATAGCTGCATGATTGAACTCTACAGTCGGCATGGATCCATGCACGAGCTTGACAATTTTATGAGGACAATGAACATTGAGCCCACACTTCCAATGTTGGAGAGTGTTCTTGATGCTTGTCAGAAAAATGAGTGGGCTATATTGGGAGAATGGATTACAGAAAAAATTAATGCTTTCAAATATTAATTAATTTCAACTTGTAGGGTGCTGCATTGCAGCAGGGAGGGGAGAGGATCTTTGTGTACTAATCCACAAAATTATTGGAGAGCATTTTTATCAGAAAATAGACTTAAAAAGATTTCTTCTAAACTTTTGGAATCATCCAAAAATATTTTGAAATAAAGCGTTAAAAATCTTAGAAGTTGATACTCTGATTTTAAAATTATCAGATAGAAGGACCTTATATCATTTGCAAAGAATTTTTAAGGATCTAAGTGTAGGTTTTTAAACGAGATTTAATGAGCTTTCTCATTATAAATAATTTATAATTTTTAAATATCATTGACTATTTTTAATAACTTTTTCTTTTTCAGTTAATGCAAGTTGAGAAAAAAAGTAAAAGGAACTTAACTTTTGTTTCGTCTAGTTACCTGTTTTTCACGTTATATTCATCCGAATAACTTAAAACCATTTTTTTTAAAAGAAAACCTAAAAATCTTAAACTTTGGCTTTATAAAACCTTATTTGTTAAATGAATATGTTCTAATTTTAACTAAATTGTTCTAGCCAAATCCACCTCCGTCTAGATTCTACTTACTAGTTTAATAATATGAAAACCTTATTAGATAAAATAAAAGTATTTTGAAAATCTTTAATTTATAAATAAATTACGTGAGAATTAATATTGGTAATACAAATACCTTAACTAATAAAAGAATGTTTAAATATTATATTATTATAATGAGGTTGTTAATATATAAAATAAAATTTGTGGTAAAAGGAAACTGAATACAATGGTATGGAATGGCATGGTCTGGCACGAAGGCTTCAGTCCTGGTCCTCCATCAGTGAAGGGAGGCAACTCCACGTGGCATTCCTTAAATCCGGCATTCTGAATAACTCCGTCACCGTCGCAAACCGTCTTCTTCAGCTTTACACCCGCTGTGGTTTTCTCCGAGATGCGTCTCACTTGTTCGACGAAATGCCCAATACAAACTCTTTCTCCTGGAACACCCTCGTGGAAGCCCACCTCAACTCAGGCCACACCCACAATGCCCTCCACTTGTTCAATGCCATGCCTCACAAGACTCACTTCTCATGGAACATGGTCGTTTCCTCATTCGCCAAGTCCGGACACCTCCAACTAGCCCACTCTCTATTCAATGCCATGCCGTCAAAGAACCACCTTGTCTGGAATTCCATAATTCATGGTTATTCCCGACATGGGCATCCTGGGAAAGCGCTTTTCCTCTTCAAGAGCATGAACTCTGACCCTGCACAAATAATGTACCGTGATGCTTTTGTGCTGGCTACAGTTCTCGGCGCTTGTGCTGACTTGCTGGCTCTCAACTGTGGGAAACAAGTTCATGCACGTGTTTTCGTTGATGGTCTCGGGTTGGAGCTTGACAGGGTTTTGTGCAGCTCGCTGATTAACATGTATGGGAAGTGTGGTGATTTGGATGGTGCTGCTCGCGTTATTAGTTCCGTGAGGGAAGTGGATGAGTTCTCCTTGTCAGCTTTGATATTTGGTTATGCAAATGCTGGCAGAATGAGGGAGGCGAGAAGGGTTTTCGATATTAAGGTTGATCCGTGTGTTGTGCTGTGGAATTCAATTATTTCGGGTTATGTGTCCAACGGCGAGGGGATGGAAGCAGTGAATCTTTTCTCTGCAATGCTTAGGAATGGTGTGAGGGGAGACGTGTCTACTGTTGCTAATATTTTGAGTGCAGGCAGTGGTTTACTCGTTGTAGAACTTGTTAGGCAAATGCATGCCTACGGTTTTAAAGCTGGGGCGACTCATGATATAGTGGTTGCCAGTGCTCTGCTTGATGCCTACTCCAAATGTCGAAGCCCTTGTGAAGCTTGCAAGTTGTTTAGTGAGCTCAAAGCTTATGATACCATTTTACTTAATACTATGATCACTGTGTATTCCAATTGTGGAAGGATAGAAGATGCCAAATGGATTTTTAATACGATGCCTAGTAAAACCTTAATTTCATGGAATTCAATCCTAGTTGGCCTAACCCAGAATGCGTGTCCAAGTGAAGCGTTAGATGTTTTTTGTCAGATGAATAAGCTGGACTTAAAAATGGACAAGTTTAGTTTTGCTAGTGTTATCAGTGCTTGTGCCAGCAAATCATCCCTTGAACTTGGTGAGCAGGTATTCGGTAAAGCTATTGCCATTGGACTCGACTCCGACCAGATTATTTCTACCTCTCTTGTAGATTTTTACTGTAAATGTGGTTTTGTTAAGATAGGGCGTAAAGTTTTTGATGGAATGGTAAAATCTGATGAAGTCTCGTGGAACACAATGTTGATGGGGTATGCCGCAAATGGGTATGGAGTTGAAGCATTGACAGTCTTTAGCGAAATGGGGTGTTGTGGTGTCAAGCCTTCTGCCATTACTTTTACTGGAGTTCTTTCAGCCTGTGATCACTGTGGTCTGGTTGAAGAAGGAAGAAACCTGTTCCACACAATGAAACATGACTATAATATAAGTCCCGGCATTGAACATTACTCTTGCATGGTTGATCTTTTTGCTCGAGCTGGATGCTTCGAGGAAGCAATGGATCTTATGGAAGAGATGCCTTTTCAGGCTGATGCAAACATGTGGTTGTCAGTATTGAGGGGCTGTATTGCTCATGGAAACAAGATTATTGGCAAGACGGCAGCAGAGCAAATCATTCGGCTTGATCCTGAACATGCAGGTGCTTATATACAATTATCTAACATACTTGCATCTTCAGGGGATTGGGAAGGGTCAGCACTGGTAAGAGAACTGATGAGAGACAAGCATGTTCAGAAGATTCCTGGTTGCAGTTGGGCAGATTGTTGAATGAGAAACTCTGCTGACCTTCTTAGTTTCCTGGTGAATATGAACCGATCTGAGGAGGACAATTCTGAATATAAAAAAGCTTGGAACCACCATTACCATCCAAAGTTTTTTGGCCTATTTTCAGCTGACATACTGATTTCAAGAGACTAAATGAGAAGCTTCAAAGTATGTAGCTTAAGTTGGATTGAGTCCGTTTCGTTTCTTGCCAACAGTGTTGTGGGTGTCTAGTAGGAGACTGGAGCACAATGTTTTTACCCAAAATACATGACACGGTGTTGGACTTTGGCAGAAAAAATTGTTTATGAAATATCACATTTTACCCAGTTGTGAAGATCCTTGCAAAATATCACAGGTTTAGAAGTCTAGCTGATTGGAACAAAGCCTTTCTTCTGTAAGAGCAAGAAGAAAAGGATTTTGATCCCAATAATTCCCCGACCCTACCATTACCTCCAAATATTATAACAAAACAAGTTATTTCAGAAAGATCTTCCCCTTCCCTTTCCTCACTTCCCATCAAATTATGTTTTGTGTAAAGCACTATTTATGCAAATGACTATCTACACTCCCTTGCTATTAAATTGATCATATGTGCTAACAATTAAGCCCACAATTAAACAGACTGAATTTCTATGTCCGTGTTTCACATGCTTATATATTTTTATTGAAAAATATCTATTTTATTAGTTGGCTTAAATGATGCATGCTCAAGTTCAAAAATGACTCTTTTTTGAAGTTAAAGAAAAAAGACGAATAGTTTTAAAGAAAACTTTATGTAACTAAATCAAACCCAAATTAAATCTGTAAATAAAACCCATAAAACTTGAGATTCTTTCGAGTTAACCTATGTTAATCGATCCACAACACACCTCTTTGTACTATTTATTTAAGAGTACAACTTCTTGCAGCTCATATTTTTCGTCAACTTCCATTGGTTTTGAAATAAATTTTCCATTTTTTTTTCATTTTAGAAATTTTATTCTAAAATTAAGATCGTAGATTATTCAAATTGTTATTTTTCATTACTATAATGTAACTGTGTGAAAAGAAATTCAAAAAAAGTATGGTAACAAATCTATTACTAGTAATAGATGAAAATAAGAAGACTTGAGGAGTGTTAACGGTTAACGGTTTCTCTAATGTATTGTTTTTTTTTTCCTATTGAAATAGAGCTATTGTAAATACAATTGAGTAGATAAGAAATGAAAACAACGTGACTAATTAAGTTCTACGCAAATTAGCATTTACCTATAATGTTAATATGTTACTCTCTTTTGATGTTTCTAATGTATTACTCTCTTCTTTCGAAATAACTTTTTGATTTAAATCTATTTTTGTCACCATAGTTTAAAAGATTACAATTTTAATTCCTATAGAATTTTAATAATATATTTATTCTTTTAAATTTATAATTTAAACAATTTTATTTGTACATAATGTATCATAACTACAAGAAAATGTTCACGCTTACATTAACGTTGAGTTGGTATCAGTATCACACTGCATCAGTGGGGTTGGAACGTACATGTTACCATCAAAGGCAGAGATGAAAACTTGAGAAAGCTGTGATTCAGCGTGTGTTTGATTTTGGATTGTTATCGCTAACTCTCAAATGTGCCTGTGAACGTGACATTAGCGTTTGCATGTACCCATTTTTCAAGCACACGCAAGGTCCTCACTTTCCTCTTTCTTATTGCTCTCTTCTCCTAAACCACTGTTTATCTCAAAAATCCCTTAATTTTGTCAAAGTCGTGCATGCCCATTTGGTCAAACTGGGTCTTAACACCTACACCTATTTGGGTAATAGCTGTCTCAACCTTTACTCAGAGCTCGGCCACGTCAATGATGCACTGAAGGTGTTTGACGATATATCACACAAGAACTCCACGTCCTGGAACATTTTCTTAAAAGGGTTGCTGAAAAGTGGCCAGCTTGGCAAGGCCTTCCACGTGTTTGATGCAATGCCTGCTAGAGATGTCGTTACTTGGAACTCCATGATTTCGGGTTATGCTTCTTGTGGGTTTTCAAGTCATGCATTGGAGCTTTTTGTTAAAATGCAAGGCACTGGTGTGAGACCAAGTGGGTTCACTTTCTCCATTGTGATGTCACTCGTGTCAAGTCCCTCTCATGCTAAGCAGATTCATTGTAGGATGATCAGAAGTGGGATGGATTTGGATAATATAGTTCTTGGGAATTCGTTAATAACAATGTATGGAAAGCTTGGTCTGGTTGAATATGCTTTTGGTGTGATTATGACTATGAAACAGTTTGATGTTATATCTTGGAACTCTTTGATCTGGGCCTGTCAAAGGGCTGGGCACCATGAGCAGGCTTTGGAGCTGTTCTATCAGATGAGAGATGCCGAGTTTTTACCCGATCAGTTTACGTGTTCAATGTTAATGAGTGTCTATTCTAACTTGCGAGACTTGGACAAGGGTAAGCAGGTTTTTGCCTTTTGTTTCAAGATGGGATTTGTTTATAATAGCATTGTATCCAGTGCTGCTATTGACCTCTTTTCCAAATGCAACAGATTGGAGGATTCTGTTCAGCTCTTTAAGGAACAAGATCAATGGGATTCAGCTCTATGCAATTCCATGATTTCAGGCTATGCTAGACATGATTTAGGGGAAGATGCTCTGCGACTTTTTGTGCTGACCTTGAGAAAGAACATCAGGCCAACAAAATACACGGTTAGCTCTCTCCTGAGTTCTGTTTCAATTTTGTTACCAGTTGAAGTGGGAAATCAAATCCATTCTTTGGTTCCTAAACTGGGTTTTGAGTCAGATGAAGTTATTGCCAATTCACTTGTTGACATGTATGCCAAATTTGGGTTTATTGACGATGCCTTGAATATCTTCAATGAGATGAAAATAAAAGATTTGGTATCATGGAACACTATGCTGATGGGACTGACTAACAATGGGCGAGCGTCTTCTACCATGGACCTCTTCAGGGAATTATTGACTAGAGAAGACATGCTTCCAGATCGAATAACACTTACCGCAGTTCTACAAGCATGCAACTATGGGTTATTGGTTGATGAAGGAATTGAAATATTTTCCTTAATGGAGATTAAATTTGGAGTAAAACCAGGAGAAGAACATTATGAATGTGTTGTGGCGATGTTAAGTAAATCTGGTAAGCTCAAAGAGGCCATTAATATCATAGAAACAATGCCGTATAGAAGTACCTCTGGCATTTGGAGGTCAATTCTTTCTGCATGTGCAGTTTATGGAGACCTGCAAATTTTAGAAGGAGTTGCAGAGAAAATAATCGATAGGGAAACAGACACATCCTTACCTTACTTGGTGTTGGCTCAAACATATCAAATGAGGGGTAGATGGGAGACCATGGTTCGAATGAGGAAGGCTGCGGAAACTAAAGGTACTAAAGAGGTCATCGGACGCAGTTGGATTGGAATAAAAAACAACTTACACACTTTTGAGTCAAGTCAATTACAACATCATGGTGGCAAGGATCTTTATCTGCTGTTGAATTTATTGGTCTGGGAGATGGAGACTGAAGGTTTTGTCTAAAAATTGTAGAGGCCAAAGAAATTTGTTGTAGCAGTTGTTGACTAGAAGTGATAGTGCCATAGGAGGAGGAGGGGGAAGGAGGCAGAAAAATGTACATATTAAATCAGTTATTTCTATTAGTTTTCATAAGAAATTGTTTACACTGTTAATCCATCTCAGGATACGTTTAGTTTCAATGTAATACAAGAATGGTAGGAAAACTGTAACACTTTTTTAATACATTCTCTAATGTAAAGTTGTTTTAAAATAGATCAACAATAAGTGATAGAATGTCGCATCATTTTTTACATAAATAGTCAGTATATTAAGGATTCAATAATAACTAAATCAGTTATACATTAATAAAAATCAAAATCATTACAAATACTTGATTTTTATGTCTCTCCTTACATTCACACTCTGTCACCCGCGTTCGTCCATCACTGGTTTTGGCTCATGCAGAAATGTTTCGTATCAGAAAATTATGGGTTATTGGATTTTCAAAATGTTATCTCGATTTGGTGCGTACGGTGTTTATACCAGGCATATGTTTAAGTGATTGTAAACTCTGGGAAACCATATTTCTCATAACATCAGTAAGGATTTATTTCAACAAATTTCTCATATGAGCACTTTAAAATAAAAATACAAGAAACAATTTAAAATTTTCCATAAATTAAGATTAATTTATGTATTAATTAATTTGTAAAATACGCTAACTTTTTAAAGATGGTTTTTAATTAATGCATAAAATTAATTTTAGAGTATTAAAAAGTTTATTTAGTCTTTCTTTCCTATCTTTTATAGAAAAGATTTTCTAATTTTTTTTTTTTATATATCTTGACTAGCCTTGTTCAAAATAAGTTTCATAAAGTTTCCGTTAACTATAGAAAAAAGGAGTTCAACCTCACTATAATTTATGGTTAATTTTATTTATCATGCGAGTTACCTTTCTACTGGGGCCATCTCATGTTTTTCCTTTGACATATGTTCTGTTAGATGAAAACGGAATGAATGTTAAGAGCATACTTCCCCAACCTACTTTTAACAAATCCATCAAATAAATCCACTTACTTTGATTTCCATTGGTAAACAATAAATACAATTGTTCAATATAGTATCCGCCAATTTTTGCTTAGAAAACACCCTTCAACATCAATATAATTTAAACCATTAATTTTGTGCACCATTGGACTCACCTTTCTAACTCCTTATCACATACATCTCCATTAGATAAAAGAAAAACCAATAAAATACTTAATTGCTTCCCAAACACATCCAAGGGCAAAGACAAAATTACTTTTTGATAGATCTATCCGATGAATCCATTTCCATTTACTTTTTGATAAACCACTAACAGTCTATCAAGTTTCCCTTGCTTGTAAGCAAAAATCTCAACTTAATTAATATTTTAATAATAGATTTACACACAAAAGATAAGTGCGACCTTATAGTGTGATTATCAAACGTAATACACACACGTCATCTAGAGAGAACTAAATAAGTAAAATTTTATTTTACTTTTTCTGCTATTGTACAATTGTATTTCTTTTAGTGTACTAGTGGTGCAATGGATAGTAGCGGATCCCTATTCTGTTAGCTTAGGTGTCAATTTTTTTTTATGTTAGTGTTTTTGTTGTACCTATTTATTGTCTCCATAGTTCTACTTTCGTAGAGTGTGTGAAAATGAAGCATACAGAGTTTCAAAAATACTTCATCTCCTTTAAACATGTTTTTGTAAAACAAATAATAAATAGAAAACAATATAACAATATATTTTTATTGTTTCTTTTATAAAGTAAACAACTTTTATTGATTTAATTATTTTAAGTTAATAATATAATTATGAATGTATAGATTGTATTGAGTATGTGTAAATTGAAAGAGAGATTAATTATATTATAACTTTTTGAAAGAAATGAAAGTATTATAAATGAAAAAAAATATATAATTATTGGAATCAATTATTTGAAGAATTATGGTTCAATTAAAAGAGGTATAAATCAATTTAATTCTTATATATAATATATATTATTATAATAAGTATACATTAATATTAACAATTATTTCTTGTTTGTGATTTATACCTTCTTTACATCTTTTTAATTATTTTAGTGTGATAAAATTAAGTAGTAAAAAGAGTTAATGTTGTAGTGTTCATGACAAATCCTAAACCCACTTAAAGGAATATTTCGTAATTTTCAAAGTCATGATCCACTTATAAAGGTATTTCATAATTTTCACCTAATTTTCTAGGGTTATTTCGTAATTTTCATTTACATCCCCTCAAATTTCTTCACATGATCAAAGATGTCATCATGCAAATCCCTCCTAATTCATCCTCTCAAATTAGGTCAACCAAACATAATCCATCCACCACAATTCATCCTCTTCTATAGTAAATCCACTTAAATTAGTTCAACCAAATAGGTACTTACTAAGTATTTTACATTCAATCATAAATTTTGATCTCTCTACCCCTCATCACCATATTATCTTCACTCATATGAAAACCCATCTCTAGTCCTTGTTTCTTCTATTCTTAACTACCCCAATCAATGGTCACAATCGTTTAGGGTGAGTTTGGTCTCCAAAAATAAGCTTGTTTTCAATGATGAAACCATTTTAGCTCCAGCTTGCACCAATCATATATACCTGGTTTGGGAGAGACCAAACATGATGGTTGTGTCATGGCTTTTGTGATCTCTTTCTCCTTCCATAACTCAAAGTGTCACAGATACTACTTCAAGCATATGGTCTGATCTTGAAGATAGGTTTTCTCAAGGAGATTTGTTTCGCAATGCAGATCTTCAAGACACTTACTAATTACTTTATTGAATTGAAAATTCGAAGAGATAAACTTGAGGTTTTCCAATCCTTGTTTGTACTTGTGACACAAAGTGCACAAGGTTTTCGTTAATATTGAGAAATATAGAACTCAACACCAAGTGATCAAGTTTTTTCGAGAATTGAATGACATGTATTCCATTGCAAGTCCCAAATCATGTTGATGGACCTCTTACCTCCTTTGAATTGTGTCTTTTCCCTATTCGTTAAATGTTTGTGAAATATCTACGGTCATAGTAAGAGGAAATAGTAAAGGAAGAAGATACAATTTTTCAAGTTATGGTGGGAGAAGAAATGGAAACATCGGTTGTCGTAATGGTAATAAGGTTTGCAATCATTGTTTATGGTCACATGGTAGACTCCTGCTGTAAGAAACATGGGTTCCAGCCGCATTTTATGTTCACAAAGCAGAATCCCAACATTTTTTTTGTCAATGTAACTTTTTGCAATGATGAATCTGATACAAGGCAACAAGAATTTGAACCCTTCAAGGGAAATCAAGGACAACAACAGTTTGGTTTCACCAAAGAGCATAATCAAAGCCTGATAACTCTCTTACAACAATCACAAGTGTCTAATAATAGTCATGTTTCCAAACAAGTGGCAATAGCTTCCAACTCTTTTGGTTCAGCTACACATATCGGTAAAATCCTTCCTTCTTCCAACACATAGATACTAGATAGTGAAGCAACTGATAATATTTGCTTTTGCCTTTTATATTTTACTTAAAAACATAGCAGTCCAAGCATCACGATTTGATTTTGACTTGATTCACCCGACCATCTGATTGTGCAACCTGCAACAATCATTTCTTTAACAATTGTCCCATTGGAAATCGAACTTATGACCTTGGCTCTCATACCAATTGTTGGATCAAGCGCTTACCAAAAGCCATGGTTATTAGTCTAGACACAAGTCTTTCTAGTTAAGAGTGTAGCAACCCAAGCACCATGATTTGATTGTGGGTTGACCAACCTGGCCTCCGTTATGGGACAATTGATGTCACATGCAACAAGAAATAAAGTTATTGACAACTACTCTGGAAGTATCTTTTAACCGAAAATTATGTTTTACATAATGTGCTTTACATCCCTTGTTTCAATTTTAATCTCTTGTTATTTAAAAAGTTGATTAAAGGTATTTCATGTGTTCTCACTTTTGATTCCATTCAGTGTAAAATTAAAGACAAGAATTTTTTCAAGATGATTGGTTCGACTAATATTCATGATGGCCTTTACATACTCAAAATGTCTTCTTATCAAACTTTTTTCACAGACTTAGACCCCTTGTCAATCCATCATAGTTATTGGTTTAGTCTATATAGGTACTGATACTCTTTAACATTTTTTACTTGGTCATGTTTCCAACCAATATCTTGATGTGGTAAAGGACAAGTTTCCTTTTTCCAAGAACGATGAATCATACATTTGTTATGTTTGTCATTTATCTAAGCAGAAGAAGTTACCCTTTCTCATTAGTTGTTTTGTTTATGTTAAATGTTTTGATCTAATACATATTGATTTGTGGGGACCATATTCAATTCCATTTGTTTATGGACATAAATATTTGTCCACAATTGTTGATTATCATACATGTTACACTTGAGTTTTTTCTTTAAAATAAACTATGAAACTGCTAAAATATTGTAGCATTTTGTCACCTTTATACAAACCTAGGTTGACTCCGTATGATAAAAACTATAAGAAGTGACAATGAAATAAAAAATTGTATGACTAATTTTTATGCTAACAAAAGAATAATACGCCAAACTTCTTTGTTAACACACCTGAACAAACATTGTAGAAAGAAAATATGGACATTTATTAAATGTAGAAATACAATCTAGTTTACTAAAAATATATTGCTACTATGTTGTATCACATGCTTCCTTCATCATTAATATGTTTCTAAACTAACTTTGAAGTTATCTTTCCACATAAGATTTTGCATAAGGCTGAACCAGATTTTTCTCAACTGAAAGTTTCGAATCTTTGTTGTGTCAGCACTCACATGTTAATAAAACTAAGTTTGATCCTAAAGCTTGCAATTATGTTTTTGTAGGATATAAGACATGTACAAAAGGGTACATTTTCCAGAACCTTCACACTGAAAAGTTATTTGTTTTCAAAAATGTTATTTTCTATGAAAGTGTGTTTCTATATTGCAAATCAAAAGCTACAGGTAATGAAATTAAGAAATGTTCTTCTCCTAATAATGAAAACCATATTAATCATTATACAACCTCCTTACTCGTTGACCCTCAAGTTTAGACGCCTACTGATATTAGCCAACCTCTGATTCTAAAATTGCTCTAACCCTACATCCATTCTCAGTTTCAACCCATCTTACATCTACTATACTAGACTCGGAAGAATCTGACTCTCCTACATAAAAAATAAATGGTTTAACTTAAATGAATACCATCACTACACTTCCTTACCCCTAGCACCATAATAAGAAGGCCTCTTGGTTATTTGAAGGATTATCATTACAATATCAACACGATCTCCAATCCCTCTTCCAAGATTCTTTATCCACTTTCTTCTATGGTGTCATATAACATTTATCTTCATGTCGTAGATCCTATGTTATGTCCTTGTCTTCATATGTCAAACCAAGAAACTATTCCAACGCCATCACTTGTGATTATTAGAAAGATGTTATTCAAGTTGAACTACATGTTCTTAATGTTTATCAAACATGGATTGTCACAGATCTATTCCAAGGAAAGGTTCTAATTGGTTGTAAGTTGGAGTTTTTTAGATCAAATGTACAACATACGGGACCATAGAGAGACATAAGACTTGTTTAGTAACAAAGGGCTACCCTCAAACCGAAGGGGTAAACTATTTGGTTACCTTTTACTTGTGGCCAAAATAATCACAGTGAGGTTGATTTTGTCTCTTGCTTTTGTGTTGAAGCTAAAGCAACTTGACATTAATAGTTCCTTCTTACATGTTGATTTAAAGAAAAAGATTTACACAATCAATGCATATGATTATTCTTTGTTAACTAAGTCATTTGATGATTCTTTCACAACAATTTTAGTGTACATAGATGACATAATTTTGGCAAGGAATAATGACCAAAAAATAATATATATTAAACAAGCTTTTGACAATTCCTTCCGCATCAAAGATTTGGAAGAATTGTGTTTTTCCTTAGTTTTGAAATGGCACGGACAAAGAAAGAAATCTTGATGAACCAACAAAAATATGCAATGGAGTTGTTGACTTGAATAGGCAATCTTGATGAACCAACAAAAATATTCAACGGAGTTGTTGACTTGAATAGGCTTTATTAGGATGCAAAACAACATGTACACTGATTGACAATGCAAAGAGAATTTCAATAGACTTAGAAGAATTGCTTAATGATTCTCTCACCTATAAACATCTTATATAAAGACTCATATATCTTACAAACACACAACTAAATATAACTTATGACATGCATCATATTGCACAATTCCTTTGCAAGTCAACAACAACCCACTACAATGTTGTTCTAAGGATCCTTGCACTAGGCCTAAGATTGTTACAATGTTGCTTTAAGGATCATTTGTTACATAAAAAATGTAGCAGACCTAAGATTGTTTTTCCCATCTGATTTTCCCTCCATTGAAAGCATATAGTGACATTGATTGGGCCTCTTGTCCTGACACAAGGAGATCCATTATAGAATATGGTGTATCTTGGCTTTTCACTCATTTCAATGAAGTCAAAGAAGCAAACAACGATCTCCAAAAGTTCTTGTGAAACAAGGTATAAGACATTACAACTGCAACTTGTGAAATTCAATGTGTTACCTTTCTCTTGCAAGATCTTCAAGTTCCTTTCAAAACTTCAGCTTTACTATATTATGACAATCAATTTGTTCTGTATATAGTTGTCAACTTGATTTTTCATGAACATGCAAGAGTTGGACCCTCCTATTGTTAGAGAAAATATTTAACATAGACTAATCATATTATTACCTATTCCATCTTTTTCGCAACTTGTTAACATTTATACATACTAATCATTTAATCTTATATTTCTACATCATCACATATCTCTATTAGATAAAAGCAGAACCACGATTACATACTTATTCTCAGTTTTCATATAAGGAACGAAAAGGGAAAGCTACTTTTAGAATAGTCAAATTCTAACATTAATGAAACTACAAAGAATGAAGACATACCACACATTTTCTTACTCAAGTTAATCGTTCTGTCATGCAACAAAACGACCAAAAATATCAATACAATATCATTTGATTATAACCATATCGAGAGCACATTGACACAAAAAAATATCAATCCTATAAGCAAACAACATAGGAAGGAAACATACGAGCATTCACACACATACAAATCTTTGCACATTGGCATAATGTATTGTTCTAGTGGCTTCTCACTCAACGAGAGTTAATCCTCGTTAAGAATAGAATAATGCGAAGGGCAAATTTATATAATGCATTATACAAATTTATTTAAATTATATAGCTTTTGCAGTAATTAATTTTTGAATTATTATGTACGTGGAGGAGGGACCAAGTTATTCATGCTTGATCAGAGATTCATATTATCATGAACTCATAATGATCATGTTCAGGTGCCAATCATTTACTATTTGGCTTGCATCTTAATCCAGTATATAACTAACCCTTTTATGGACTTAATTCCAAATAAAACATCACTTCATAGGAATTAAGCACAAAAGAAGAGTCCAACCCTTAAGTAATCCTTTCATGGACCTAATTCTCCATAAAAATATCACTTAATAGGAATTAAGCACAAGAGAGTCCAACCCAAGGTGAGAAGAACCTCGAGACTTGAGCACTAAATCAAGTAGTTCATTCCAGTCAACGTGAAACTCCTAACGTCTGCAACTGGACATCTTTTATGATGCAGTGTGATAGTAGTCTATACAAGAAACTTTATAAGTGAAAAAACTTGAATTCTGTACAATTTAATTACATTAGAACACGAGTTAAGCGAATAATATAGCCTCCAGTTCAAAAGCCAGAATTAGAAATATCAATGGCACGTAAGCGCTACCCAAAAAGGTTTAGTTAGTATCAAAGATATAACTTTCTCAAAGCTGTTAGCTGATCACTGGATTACGGTGTAATAAATAATCAATTTTACATTACTACATTGGCACCGATGAAAAATGATATTGAATACTAAATATTACAGTAATTCGTTGGGCCTTATGTAAAATGACGGTCCAATCGTACCCATCGAGTACCGAAACTATACATGGTCTAAGATTTTACATAAGAATAATCCTTCCATCTAGTGATTCCAGATCTAAATGTTCTCCTTAATACATCAATCCGTTCAGTCAAGATAGAATCTTTTAGATTTTCCATTTCAGCATGTTCCTTTTCCATCAACAGCTCCAGATCGTCAAAATGTTTAACCTTGTGCAGCAATTTATTGATCTAGTTAACAAATAAGCAAAGGAAAAATAGTTAACCCCTAAATAGAGACCTGAACCAGAGAAATTAGGGTGCAGACAGGAGTTGAAGATATAAAAGATCATGAACTAGGAACCTGAGCTTCAATTATAGTTGCTACTAAATGTTCAATCTCTCTGACTTCCTGGTCAGCCAACAATTTTGCTCGAGCCGCCGCAGCTCCAAGAGCAGTTGCAGTGGCAGCTCTTACACGTAGCGGCAAAGGTATTTCTGCAAGAGCAAGCTCAGATTAAAGACAAGCAGCTACTACATACGCAATGTTTATACACAAATACATATATCAACAAATGATGCCCAAAAAAATAGGATAGATGCATGTTGTTAATTTAAAAAAAAATAAAAATTGAAGCTCTATTTATTTCTCATGTCCGAATTAAACCTCAACTGAGGCATCTGCAAAGGACTAGTGATTGAGATTGAAATAAGTGCTATGGTTGGGGGAGTAAACTCGTTCTTCAAAATCATATTATACGCAAGAAATCAATCTTTCATGCTGTAATTTCTCAACAGTTTCATGATACGAGCAAGAAAAATGCAAAACCATGCCATAAATGACTCCCACTAAGAAGCAACTGGTAAAAATACTATCAAGTCAAAAATAGTACACTTAATATTTGAATTCTTTTTTCTTGACCTTATGCTATTTCGTGTCTTCAGTATTTTATTATTTTTAAGCAGTCCCATACCTATTCCCTTTTTCTCAATTGTTTTATACTTCATGCTCGAGTTTTATAGTTCATCTTAACGAAGCAATCCTTGCCCTAAAATGGGTTACTTAATACGAAATGTTTCCTATCTGGAAATAGGGAGACAATTTTACTAACCGAAAACTTGAGAGTCAGAAATAGAGAAATAAGCAGAATGATCCCAAGCTATGGAAAATCTCTCATAGCTCAAGCTCTAAGTGAAGAAAAATAACCCCACGTAAATTACACTTTCCCTTTTGCAACGGATTCACCTTCTCTGTCCCCCAACTTACTGTGGTTAGCAATCGTTTGAAGCCTTTGGAAGGAGTGTAACTTGTGTGTACTTCAAGGAAAGATGTTTGACATACATAGAACAGTTCAATACATTGAAATGCTTTGTTGGTTATAGACTAATAGCCTGGATCAGTGTATTAACACTACGTATATACAATGGTATTTCAGTCCAGGATCAAGTCTCACAAGATTGTAACAAGAAGCACGTTTGAAAGGGGAGGAAGACAAGATAATTAGTTCAGATAGCTGGCAGGGTAGGCATAAATGTATACACAGTCACTTTTTTTCCTTTGACTGTAGTTGCTGTTTTTTACGGTTGTTATCTGCCCAAGTAGGAAGATTCTTGATTATTTACTATTAACTAGTGTCGCTGTAAATAAGATATAACCCCCTCTCTGAATTGTTCATCTTCCTCTTGATCTTTTGTATGAAGGTTGGTACCCCTAGTACCATATCTATATATTTTGATTGCTGACAAAAAAAATAACTTTCTAACCAGTGTTTGGTGTCTTAGGCCTATGCAAATATACTTGCAGAGCCTTGGCTTTGGGGCTTAGACAATTGAAGAATTTAACTTCTAGCAACTCAATCTCATCCAAATCCTTACCATCACGAGGTACTGGCTCAAACTTTCATTGTGAACTCACCACTAAGTAACCATTGCCCTCCCTGATATGGTTTCCTAATACAATCTGCACCTAACTACACAACCTCCCTATACCGACAAATTAATCTGGTATTGTAAATATTGAGAAATATACCGTGCTGTTGCACGGTTATGAAGAAAAATAATGGACAAGTATCACCATTATCATCATTATTTATACAACTTGCATGGAAGGAGCCAAAGTTTTTTCGTTTCATATATCTATTAAAGTATATAAGTTTTGGGGGATGCAAATGTATGCAAAAAATGAACATAAATTATATGGATTGTGTAAAGAATATCAGATTACCACCTTAGTGTACACAATGAAAAAAAAAAAATACCTGATAGAGAGGACCTCTCCATCTCTAAACCTTCACCCTCAAGATCTCTGATACAGATAAAAACAAGTATCAGGATTGTATAAAGGCCATATTAAATACTATGTGATTAATGAAAATAAACTAATAGGTTTTTGGCAGACCTTGCTGAATCTTCTTCAACATCAAATATCTCCCTTGGACACAAATTCTCATCACAAAGAGCTGAAACAGCAGCATCAGCTGCAGCAGCTGTGATATGAGGGTCAACCACACTAGAGATCAGTCCCACCTAATTCAGAACATAAAAAACCCTTGGTCATACTGAAGGAGGTGAAAGCAATAACTCATTCAAAAACAACTTTATTTCAAAAAATATAAAATATTACAACCAATATTCACATATTTTTTCATGCTTTTTATCCCTGGACATTCAATATATACTAGAGATGAGACGGCCCAAGAGGTGTTTACACACTGTAAATAGGTATATGAGCCTTTCACAAAATCCAAAAATGTGACACATAAGATAACTCCACAGCGGTCAACAAAGGGAATGCAACAGATTAGAAAAATTATAGTAACACAAAGGATATGAAGTTCAGACTACCTGATTCATTAGTGAACCACTGGAATCTGACAGGGGAGTAACACGCTGTCTTTTCGAAGGACTTTCCTTCACAGCATCCCCATTCTGCTCATTTTCATTTGAAAGCTCGGGAGGTTGATCCTTTGTCTTTGAAATTTCTTGGTTGTCAGATGAAGATGACTGACCTTGTTTTGCATTATTCGTCGTGATGCCATTAGTACTGTTAATGTTGACAGTTCTGTGAGCAGGGCCCAACATGAGCTCCCCAAAAGGCAGCTCAATGAGTTTTGAGATACAATCAAGTTTAGTCTTGGTTTGAACACTTTGAGCAACAAGCTCCCAGTCATCCCCATGCTTCAAAACAGATTCCAAAAGGAGAAGAATTTCTCCCTCAGTCCAGACAGTGTCATGTTTGCCACTATTTTCACTTGACTCACTCAATACGAAATCCTCTGAAGACCTTTTCTCCCCATAATTCCCACTTTTGAAACAATTTGCACAAATAACGAAATTATCCTGCATGATATTAAAATAAAATAGAATAACCAACAATGATACCAGTTTCACAAATATAAGTAAAATCCCAGATAGAAAGTTTAATGACATGGAATCTTATAAAATTAGCTTAAGAGGCAGACAGAAAAGAGATAAACAAATCTCCCCAAAATAATTAACTTCAAACATGCTTTGCCAACATACATTCAAGAGGCCAACGGGATGTTAAATGAAAGTCAATAAACTCCATTTTCAACAGATGAATAGAATACATATGTATGGGTCAAAATGGTTTACAAATATAAGAAGCAGAAAACTTCTCTTCTATTCAGGGTATGAGAAGTAAAGGTTATCACACAGTTCCCAAAATCCCTCCCTTATACAGTGTAGAAGATTTTAAATATCCAAACAATACGAACCCAGTGCAAAGCACCAACTAGCACTACCTGAAACAAAATGTTAGATGACCCCTACTCCTTCACGGATATAGAGAGGAAATAGAACCAAAGAACCGCACAATCTATCACTAAAAGTAATACCTTAATACATACAAAAATTAGAAAAAAGAAAACAATTAAAAAAAAGTAATAACCTGGGTACACCGGTAATGTCCTGAACCACATTTGTCACCGCAAAGCCCACATTTTCCCTCTTTCTGTCTAATCAAATCCCCGTAAATATCCGAATAGGAGGCCAGCGGCGGCAATTTGAGAGAAGCCCCGATCGCATTTCCACCAGTCTTCGCACCGCGAGGCAGCAACATCGGCTTCAACGAATTCGGCGTGGCCGCCACACGAATCCCATTGGGGGTTCCTTCTTCGAGGCGAACCTTGCCCGGTTCCTCCTCCTCCTCCTCCTCCTTCTCCACGTCTGCAGCAGAGGGCGCGCCATAGTTGATCAGACCCCAATTCTCCAGAAAGAGGAACGCCTTGTGCAGAAACGTGACGTCACCGACCAGCGATTTTCTCACTTCGGTGAATGTGAGCCTCCTGGAAGGCTCTTCCCTGTACTTGTTGATGATGAAGTCTCTGTATTCTTTGTATATCTTGGGGGTTCTCGAAATCGAGCTCGCGTCGAAGAATTCCTTGAACGCTATTCTCTCGGTTTCGTGAATTTCGTCCCACGCGAACCATCCTTACAAAACGACGCCGGTTAGGTTGAAACGGGGAGAGGAAAAAGTTAGGGTTGGGAGAGAGAATGCTTACTTGAAGAGCTTGGGATGGTGTAGAGTTCGAGTTCGGGATCTGAATCGTCCAAAAGACCCGGGTTTGAGTTAGGATCTTTTGTGACTTCCATGACGGAGGCTCCGACTGACCCAAACACCGTGGCGTAGGCTATATTTCGCCCAGTTTCTGCGGTGATCACTTCAGAGGCAGACACTTGTAGCAATGACCCATCATTCACGCCGTTAGGGTCACATTTCTAACCCGACCCGATAACTTGATCCGATATTTTTAGACTGAGTGTATTTTTAAATAATTAAATAAATATAAAATTCAGCTTTAATGTTGTTAAAAAGATAATTTTCTCCCCACCAGAAAAAAAAATAATTTGAGCTAAAAAATTAAAATAAATATAAAAATTGTCATTCGGTCTTGTTATTTGATTAATATTTTAAATTGAGTTAGCTTCTATAACATGTTTTAAAATAGAAGGAAATGTAAATATATATATATATATATATATATGCAAATTTGAAAATATATAATAATTCGTTTTTTAACTATTTTTATTAACTTATATTTCAAAATTCCTTGTTTTTAATTATTAATTGTTTTTATTAAACATACTTTAAAGTATAATATGATTTTGAAATTATTTAAAACTTTGTTATATGTTCGTAGTTAGTTTCGGTTAATCAGATTTTATTGATTGAATTCTTCTTTTAATCAAGAATTATTATTGTAAGTTGAATTTTATTTAGTACAAATAACTAAATTAACACTTAAAAGCTTAAATTTGACACTAATTAAATATCTTACATAAGTTTGATTACTTTACATAAAACAACGGAATTAAAAATTATCTTGCAAATCTTGTATGTAACAAATGATTGAAAAATATTACTACTATAGAATTTAAATGTAATGTTATTAAAAAAATGTTTTTTATTTAGAAGGGGTAAAATAAATCAATATTAAAATAACCATTTTGAAAGGTCTAAAAGTAGTTTTATGGTCTAAGCAATCTTTTAAGTTTGGTTTGAAAGGCTAATTGTCAAACATAAGGCTTTACTAGATATCAAACTAATCATGCTGTCTGAAATATTCAGAATAATAAATTATCACTATCTTTATAATTGAGTTCAAACTTTATGAAAGTTTTATAAATAAGGTATGCTAATAAAAGAAACATTTTAATAGAATAAAAATTATTACAAGCACATGGCATTGACATGTTTTAAGAAGAAAAAGGTTGTTTGGTTGGAAAAGTGAATTTGAAGGGATGAATTTGAGTGGATTGTATATGGACAAAAGAGTTCTTTGGATTAATTGATGGATGATAAGATTTGAAGGGATTTGAGAGAATTGGTTATGAAAGTTTGGGATTGATTTGATAGATGTTATAGATTTATTTTTATTTTTTAATTGATATATTTCTGAAATAAGATGGTAAAAATTAAAATAAATTTGATTAAATTGATTTTAATATAAAAAATATAGAAATTGAATCACCTAACTAGATATTTTTTTAGTAGGTTGATAATGATTTTATCTAATCCAACCTGTGAACATCCTTATTTTTGTGTTTTAATAATTTTATATTTAAAAGAAAATAAAACTGTTGTTAAGATGAATAAAATATATTTTAAATAACATATTCTCTCCTCAATTTTATCATAAATATTGAATCAAATAAGGAGACAGATTTTATTTTATTTTTATTTACTTCATTTAAACATTAAGTAAACATATTTTCATCGATAAAAAATAAAAAAGAAGAGTAAATAGAAAACAATATAACATGTATAATATACTTTTATTATTTCTTTTATAAAGTAAACAATTTTTATTAATTTAATTATTTTAGGTCAATAATATAATTATGAATGGATAGATTGTATTGAGTATGGGTAGATTAAAGGGAGATTAATTATATTATAGTTGTCTTGAAAAAAAGAAAAGGAAAGTATTATGAATGAAAAAAAATATATATAATTATTGAAATCAATTATTTGAAGAATTAGGTATAAATCACTTTATTTTTCATATATAATATATATATTGTTACAATAAATATACATTAATGCTAATAATTGTTTCTTGTTATAATTTATACCTTCTTTACATTTTCTAATTATTTTAGTGTGATAAAATTAAGTAAAAAGAATTAATGTGACTTGGGTCAATATGCTCAAAATTTTCATTGTAAGCTAATTTGGTAACTAATTGACCCTTGTGTGAGATTTTAAACTTTTTTTTTAAATGATAAAAAGTACAATTACAAATTTTGCATTTGAATTAAAATAAATAATTTAAAAAAATATGTGGTTTTTGTATTATTATTTTGGCATTTTGAAAATTTTAAATTAGAAATATTATTTGAAAGTGGAAAAAATAAATAAAGGAGTGCACCTATGAGCATGTTACAGTGCACCTGACAAACCCTAAACCTACTTAAAAAGATGTTTTGTAATTTTCAAAGTCAATGGTGTTTGGTAATTTTCACCTCATTTATAAGGGCTATATCGTAATTTCTAATTTTATCCCTTCAAATATCTTCAGATGAACAGAATATTCAATCCTACAAATCTCTCCTAATCCATCCTTCCAAATCAGGTCAACCAAATAACCTTCATCCACAAATTCATCCTCTTCAACAGTAAATCCCCTCAAATCAATTCAACCAAACACAACCTTAGTGAAATTAAAAGTTATGTATATAGTATGATTAAAACATGATTTTGTTCAAGTGGCATCTACCCTTACAAACATAATTAGAATATTAATGTAAACAAAGCAACTAAGTTGTGTTTGGTTGGACTAATTTGAGGAGATTTACGGTTCAAGATGATAGATTTGAGTGGATGAAGGTTGTTTGGTTGACCTGATTTGGGAGGATGGATTAGCAGAGATTTGCAGGATTGGATCTTCGCTCATCTGAAGAGATTTGAAGGGATGAAATTGAAAATTACGAAATAGCCCTTGTAAATGAAGTGTAAATTATGAAATACCCTTAACTTTGAAAATTACGAAATACCTTTGACTTTGAAAATTACAAAATACTCCTTATTAATTTTATCACACTACAATAATTAGAAAAATGTAAAGAAGGTATAAATTATAAACAATAAACAATTATTAGCATTAATGTATATTTATTGTAACAATATATATATTATATATAAAAAATAAACTGATTTATACCTAATTCATCAAAATAATTGATTCCAATAATTATATATATCTTTTTCATTCATAATATTTTTTTTCTTTTTTTTCAAAACAGCTATAATATAATTAATCTCCCTTCAATCTACCCATACTCAATACAATCTATCCATTCATAATTATATTATTGACATAAAATAATTAAATCAATAAAAGTTGTTTACTTTATAAAAGAAATAACAAAAAGTATATTATACATATTATATTGTTTTCTATTTATTATTTTTTTTTTATTTTTTATGGATGAAAATATGTTTATTTAATGTTTAATTGAAGTAAATCAGAAAAAAAAATTATCTCCTTATTTGATTCAATATTTATGATGAAATTGAGGGGAGAAAATGTTATTTAAAATATTTTTTATTCATCTTAAAAACAGTTTTATTTTCTTTTAAATATAAAATTATTAAAACACAAAAGTAAAGATGTTTACGGGTTGGATTAGATAAAATCATTATCAACTTACTAAAAAATATCTAATTAGTTGATTCAGTTTCTATATTTTTTATATTAAAATCAATTTAATCCAATTCATTTTAATTTTTTACCATCTTATTTCACAAGGGTTAATTAATAATTTCATAAATATATCAATTAAAAAAATAAAAACAAATCTATAACATCTATCAAATCAATCCCAATCATAACCAATCCCCTCAAATCTCTTCAAATCTTACTATACATCCATTAATTCAAACAACTCTCTCACACACACAATCCACTCAAATCCCTTTAAATTCATCCTCTCAAATCCACTCCCTCAACCAAACAAAGCCTAAAACAAACAAAGCCTAAAAGATGAAAGAGATTAATATATGCAAAGCAATGAAAGATTGAAAAAAAAAAATGTTGCATAAGAACTACATTAATAAAAAGTATTACAAGAAAAGAATATTCCTATCAAATTTAAAAAAATTATAGTAGTGGATTACTAAAATACAATTTACACTAATAATAAAATATTCAAATTTAAATTGTAGTTGATGATTTAAAGGGAAAAATCATAAAAAATAAACAAGATGAATAGAATAGTCTACACAAAAATATTTTATTAAATTGTTTTATGCTCTGAAGATTATATTAATACTAATTTAATTAGATATGAAATTATTATTTTGAATGGATATGCTCTAAAGATTTCATTACACTTCTTCTTGTTAAACAAATTTGTAATGGTGTTCAAAATGCATGTACGCACATAAGAATAGGCAATGGTGAATAGCATTATTCTCTCATGTTAAATATTTTTTTCACACATTGATTCTTTTGTTGAGGTTTGTTGTTCAAACGTTAATAATTTTGCCTAATACCATTTGAATAACATGTTACAAACCTTTTTGAACTTGAAATTACACTTAATAATTAGTTTTTCTCTAAAAGAAATTATCTCATTTAAGCATCTTATTTTAGTTATGATTATTATATTGCTTTTCTAATTAGGAAATTAATGTTTTTTTTATACAGGAGGTTAAATATTAAGTTTGATATTAGTTACTAGGAGAACATTAATTTCAATAATAGATATACAACATAGTCAATAAAAAATACTTATGATAAGGTGATCTAGAGATCTCAAACAATCACCGATAAATAAAAACAAAAAATTATATATTATATATGGAAATACTTACTTTTATATTTAAGAGAGAACAACAATACAAGAAGTACAAAATAAGAGAATGCAACTCCCTCTATTTTGAGTATAATTAGTTACATTAGAGGATTGAAACATAAATATACAAAATATATTAATAGTTAAAAAAATGTAAAAGTAACTAAAGTTTTTAGAACAAATTGAGAATTTTTGCATCAAATTTTCATTTTTATTCTAAGTTTTTTCTAATTCAATTAACTCTTACATATTTTTTATCACTATATACAAGTACTTTAAAGTTTTTTCAGTTACAATTTAATATTTAATTATTTTTTATTATTTGTAACTAAGCCCGTGAATACTTTTCATATTTGTGGTTGATTAAACAATTAATTTGGTTAATTTTTGCAATATCGATATGAAGTTTAACATACTCAATTAATTTATTTATACATGTAGATTAACTTTCTTAGGCGATTAGGATTTAATTATTATGCGTAGGGATTTAAATTTCATAATGTACTAAATTTCAGATATTTTCTTATTATCAATATTAGTTCATCTTATTACCGTTTAAGGAGCAATAATTTGATATTACTCTAAAATTATGCCGTTAATATTGGATTCTATCAACAAGGATGTGTCCATCAAATTTAAAAAATCAAAACACATGAAAATGTAAAAATAATTAGGCCTTCCTCCAATCACTATTCATGATTAGACAAGTTTTAAGTGAAAATCTGTTGTAATATTTGCTTTTATCTTATTTTATTCTTTTTCTTAAATCCGATTAAAGTTTTGTATGTTTTCAAGTATAGATTTGAAATAATGAATTTAAGTAAATTTACAAAACGTGAGAAATAGATGAAAAGGAAAAAAATTATAAAAATTAAATTTGTGAATAAAGTGACTGGTATAATTAATATTTTAAATTGTTTTAAATAATAAAATTATAAGATTATAAATTTATTTTTTAATTAAAATAAAATATAATTAATATATTAGATGTGATTGATGAATTATTATTTTTATATTGATTGAGTTATAAGATTATCAACTATTTTAAATAAAAAAATAAAAATAAAATTATTATTGTTAATATTATTATTTTATAAACTTATTTTTGATTATTATTATAATATTTAATTATATTATTATTAAATTTTTTTATTTTTTTTATTTTTTATTATTATAATTATTATTTGTGATTTTATTATTATTTTTATTTTTTAACATTAATATTATTAGTATTTTACTTTTATAATTATCTTAATTTTATTATTATTTTATAAATTTATTATTATTATTTTATATTTTTATTGAATTTATTATTATTTTAATAATAATTATTATTATTATGTTATATTATATAATTCATTATATTTATTTTATTAAAACATAAGTAAAAGCAAAAAATTAAAACTGGTGATGTGTTATTATTATCATTATTATTTATAATTTTAATATTAGTATTTATACTTTTATTACTATTTTATATATATTATTTTATAAATTAATTTTAAATATTATTATTTATAGATTATTCATTATTTACCTGACAAATTCAAGGGGCAGCTTGATAATGCACTCCCATGTCAATTGGTTTTCCTCTTCTTTTATCTCATAACGGTCAGGAATTGGAATACCTTTTTCTCCCAAATCCTCTTCATTTATTTGCAAATCAACTTATACAAACAACTTACTATCCTTTCTGTCTTTATAAACAATATTTACATAAAAGCAAACACATCTTACGTATTATACTAAGTAGGAAAATATTTTTTTTTCTTTTACTGGTTTTCTTGTCAGCCAAATAATGCTTATAACACTCCCTTTTTTTTTTCATTTTTATATTTTGGCAAAAATAGAAGTATAAGGTAATATTTTTTCTTCTTTTCTTCAATTTCCCTTAAGTGTTTTCTTCTTGCTTTGTTTTTTACTATTTGTCAAATTACTTTTTGTTATCTAATATTTGTCAAATTAGTTTAAGCAAACTTTATTTCCACCTATCTTCCATAAAATCTTATCTCATGAATCTTAAAAAGTTTTTATTGTTCAATCTTAGTAGAAGAAAAAAATATCTTAAACATCCCTAATTCAAATATTGTGTAGCATGATATTTATAGAGGCAAGGGAGTTGTTTCCAGTGACGACTCAAGGTTTCAGGAGGCTTAAAGCGAATAAAAAAGATGAGACCTTTTTTAAATTAATAAAATAATTAAAATTATGATATTTTATCTAAAATTTATTTTTCGAACTTTTTATGATTCAAAATTATCTTGTTGATCTTAAATAAGATTTTATTAGTTTAAGTTTTGAAAAACTCCTTTTAACTGAAGCAATTGTTACTGGAATTGTTAACATTATTTTATATGCTATGTATGCATTTGGAAAAGAATTTATTGTTTTTATATAATTAAGAATGTCAATGGTTTATCATTTTTCAATCCTATAATCTCCTTTAAGATATTTAATTCTGAAAATAAATCTAAGCCATCATGATCCAATAAATTATCATGTTTCAAATATTTTTCAAAGTTTAAACATTTTTCTTTCAAAAGTACACAACCCAATAACTTTAATTTTTTAATACTAAATAAAAAACCAAAAATATCTTCATATATTTTAAATTATTCAAATCTATTTTGGAGTGTGATAATTGCTTTATCTATAATATATAAAAAGTAATCAATTCTAAATGACTCTTGAGATGATTTAATAACTTCATTCTTAATATTTTCATTAAATTATTTTTTTACATTCTATACATTCATTTCAGAAGTAATTTCTTTGACAGAAATAAATACAAAGTAATTTTGTAATGTTTTCCTAATATTAATCAAATTATATAATATATAAAAAAATTCCTCTCTACTTTTTTTTAGGAATTAAAAAATAATTTTAGACTATAATAGTATAAATAAACTAACACTTGTATATTTTCATATTAAATATATATTTCACTATTAAAGTGAAAAGTTTATGTAAACAGAAAAAAATATGTTTTGGCTATGCATTATTATGTTGTTTCTAATTTTCTATAATTAATTTGCTTTTGAAAATAATTATATATTATATTGTTATCATACATTGTATGAATAATAATTGTGAATGATAATATCAAAGTCTAAGTTAAATTAATTAAATTTAAGGGTGCTTTGATGACTATTTTAGAGATTGAATTGAAATTCTAAGAATATAGAATTTGTTTAAGTGACATTTGAATATTTGAATGATAAAAGTAAAAAGTGTTTTAAAAAAAAATAATCCGTTTATTCAAGTTCATTTTAAGTTTGTCATTTTATATTTCATCAGATTGAAAATCAAAAGTCATATTTAGGCTAGTAATAATAAGAGAGAAGATTTTGATAGAAAAATAATTGTATGCCAATCTTTCTAAGTACGAGTTTTAGTTAAAAGAAATATAATTTTTGAGATATGTGATATCAAATTAGGAAATAATGCATCTAAGTTAATTATAGGAATATAAGTATATATTTTACTTATTTTGAAAAAAAAACTTTTATCATGATACAAATTTGACTCCCATATTTGAATTGAGAAAATTTAACTATCTTATGAATTTATTTATAAATTAAATAATTTTATTTTTGTACTAGTTTCGAAATTTATCTAAATATTTTGAAAAAATAATTATATTTAATATTTTATAGAAATAAAGTTAAAATTTTATGTATTATCAATAATCCTACTTAAGATAATTTTATGAAAATAATATGTTATTTTAGTTAAAATAATTTTTATACTAATTTTATTTCAAAGTCTATTAATAAATTTTAAAAATATTATCTTTTATTCTATTATTATTAAAATGTATTTAAATTGTTTTATAAAAAGTAAAATAATTTAGGCCGCCACTGATAAGATATTAAAAGATATTGACTCAAATCCTTCCTGGTGAGGTTGGCCTAAATTCTAAGAATACCATTTTTTTATGTTTCAATAATGTAAATTGGTATTTTAAATTGTATATTTTAGAATTTGGTTGTTTGTGTTTGAACTAATACAAAATTGAGTTGGTGGGTGTATATGTTATTTATTAAGAAACTTATCCGATTTAGAAACCATTTCCACCAAAAAAAGCAACTTTCCACACGTGTCGTTATATAATGAGGTATTTCAAAATGAATAAACACTCTATAAAGTATTAAATGATAATATAAGAAATAATTTTACATTTTAGAAAGCTAAAAAAATAATATAATTTTGTAAAAAAAAAAAACTCATTTTAAAATTAGTTTTTAATCCTACATAAATTTTAGTGTCGTAAAGTCAGAGAAAATTCACATTATTTAACTAGATAAAATTTGTCCCATAACAATTAAATATTAAAAAAATAAAAATGTATACTGATAAGTTTTGCTCCGACACAATAGCTGAAGATAACACCAATCCAGAATCCTACGTGGTCCCACGACAAGGGTAATAACTTGTTGAAAGGTTTTATTTATACGAACTTTTTAGGTAGACAGCTCCATGCCCATCCTTCACAATCTCACTAAAAGCTATTGATGAGTGAGAATGAGTGAGTGAGTGGAACTTTGCCACCTCCACACATCACAATCATTCTTCATCAAACTAATCTTCCTTCTTCTTCTAACACTTTCATTTTGATCTCTTCTTCATCGTAACAACAATGGCATCGTGGTTGTTGCCTAGGTCTAGGATCTTCTTCTCCACTCGTCAACACACCAAGCCCTTCTTGTTACTACCATTTCTTAACCACACCTTTTCTTCCTCCTCAAGAACACACCCTCCCAAAAACTCATCAACATTTTTCTGCTTCTCGCGTCATGAATCGACCAAAGCTGATGCACAATTGGAATTGGAGCATGACGTCACCGAGGATGACACTAATCAGGTAATTGTTTTCTATGAATTTGAAGTTGGTTCGTATCTGCATTTCTGTTAGTTATGGAGTCTGTGAGACCTTTAGATCGATGGATCAACTCTTTAATTTCACCATTTCCTCACTTCAACTTCTATTTTTGTTTCTAAATGATTCTCTCAAAAAACTTTTTTTTTTTTTATTTTCTGTAATTTTAATTATTTTCATTTATTCTTTTAAATACCCTTAAGTAGCAGAAAATTTCATATTTTAAGAGATCAGATAAAAAATAGTTTAATGGTGGACATTTATGATAATTCTTATTATAAATGTAATATAACAATCTTACCATGCATAATAATTTGTAATGATCGATTTACACCCTTACTTGAAGGATTGTTTTTGCACTAAATAATTGGTATGTGTAGAAAAAAGATCTAAAAATTTGAAAATAAACAGACATAGTTATAAAAGAAGAAAATGGTAGATAAGAAGTCATGATTGTTTGAGAGATGAAGAGTTACAGTATTTTGGTTCCTAACTTAAGATAGAAACACGTGTGAGGCTATCAATCTATTTACGTTTGTTTGGACAGCTAAGAGATTGGATTGGATGTTACACAAAAATCATTCAACGGGGTTTAGGACTGTGGATGATGTAATAAAAAATAATTACTTTCTTTTATTTAATAATTTAAAATTTCAACAATTTATGATTCAGGGCAAGAATAAATTAAATATTGACGTGCTTTATTTGCTAAATTTAAATTTTTTAATAATGAATTCATTACATATTACTAAATTCTTTTTTAAAGATACATTATATGTTTATGTCATCTTCCAGCAAAACTTCCTTACAATTGAATGTGATTTTGTATACAATTCAGCCAACATCGATTTATGAAATACAGATCTCAACTTTTTTTTTGTCCTTAAAATTTGATTTGATTTGATTTCTCTCTCTCAGTGAAGTGTTTGCAAGGACATACACGTGCCTATTTAATGTAGGTTTCACGTCTAAATCACCATTATTTTGAAAAACGCGCGGTAGATCTTTTTTCAACTCTTATTTCAGAAATGGTAAATTAAAACGCTCTTGAACAGAACCCATGACGGAGAAAGCACGTTTAGATTAAAAAAAAAATATTTTTTCTTTTATTTGATTAGAGATAAAAATAAACAAACACATTTTAATTTTTTTTTTAACTTTAAAACTACTTTGTTCAAATTAAGTTTTATCCTTTTCTTCTACCACTTTTCTATCTAGCCAATCATAATAAACTTTTTACATTTAATATAACCCTAATTATTATAAATTGAAATATATAATTTAGACAACAAACATTTTAATTGTTTATTTTCTCAACTAAATATTTTAATTTTTTTTTATTTTAAGTATAGCAATACTCGAATTTGTTTCTGTAGTCATACCTGCTTTTTTATTTTTTTATTTATACATTTAAAATATCAGTAACTTTTTTAAAATTAATATATATTAATGTTGATTTTTCTTCTAATAAATATATGTAATAATTGTTAAATATTAAATAAGTATTTAATTACATCAATCATTAATGAAATTAAAACTTTCGTATTAAGATTATCTTTTTCTTGTGCTGAAAATAAAATATTTCAATATTTAAATTTTTAAAATCAAATTAAATGTAACTTATTTAATTTAGAAAATGTGTTATTTTATAGACCATTGATAATAATTTTTTATAATGATTTTATAATAATTATTTATTGTTTTTAAATATATGAAAATTGACACTTTGATTTTTTAAATTATAATACTATTAGTTGAGTTGATCGACTATACTATAATTATAGTATAAATATATAAAATAAATTGAAAAAATGAAATATTTTTAAACAAGTTAATATTAACAAAAAAATATTTAAATAAGCCAATATTGAGTTAAATCAGGTTAAATAATTTCTCGCAAAAATATTAAAGAAAAAGTTAAAATTGAGTTGACTAGTATTTACTCCAATAACTAATGAAAGAACCTCTGTGAGTCACGTTGGCTCAATTTGAAACCTCTTACCTATATCTTGGGGATGGACCAACCAGGGTACCATGGGTCCTTTTATACGACCTTTAAGCTTTATTGCATTTTATGGTCTCCCTTTCCTTATCCAAGTAATGGGGCCTATTAATTTATTCATTTTATCATTCCACTACTATTTTCATCTATACATTATAAAAGCAGTGCATTATTTTAATCAAAATACAACACGTGTAAAACTTAAATTATTTTTTAAAGTAAGTCGTGTCGAAAGATCACGCCTACTTTTCAGGTATTATATAAATTTTAATTTTTAATATAAATCAATTACATGAATTATTTAAAATTCATAATTTTAAATTTTAAATAAATAAGTAAAAAAGTGATGGCCCCATTACATTCAAGTACACCTAACTAAATACATCTATCTAACTGAAAAATTAGGTTGAATAAGCCACTTACTATTTTCGTATTTTTTTATAGGTTATTTTGAGGTATACACACCTAACAACTGGACTTAAAACTTGTCATGTAACAAGGATAGGATAACATTATATTTTTTTTTTGTGTTTAATAAATAAAATAATCCAAATAGCCTTTTTTCTAGTACCCTACCAAATGTGTAATTTTATGGATATAAAGATATTTTCAATTTAATTATTAATTTGATTTCGAATAATACGCAAAAAAAAAAATCATCATTATCCATGGTAATTTCACTTAACTCGAAACAAGATTACCTTAAATAGAAACACACCATTTTCTAAAGAAAATAACTGTAGATAGTTATCTAAAGAATAATTGTTTATAAAATAATAAAGTAAAGACATATAAAAAAGGCAATATTATATATTAGTGAATATTCCCAAATTCTTGGTGTCTCAGGTGATTGATTTTCCTGGAGGGAAAGTTGGATATACTTCTGAAATGAGATTCATTTCCGAGTCTGCTTCCAAAAGGGTGCCCTGTTATCGTGTTCTTGATGACAATGGTGAGCTGGTAAAAGACAGCAACTATGTGCAGGTATCTGAGTTCAACACCATTAATAATCAAATTTAGTTTTTGCATTTTGAATAATGTGTGGAGAATGATAACTGAACAGGTTAGCAAGGAAATGGGTGTGAAGATGTATTCTGACATGGTCACTCTTCAAACTATGGACAGCATGTTCTATGAAGTGCAGAGGCAAGGTAGAATTTCCTTCTACGTCACCCAAATGGGGGAAGAAGCAGTTAACATTGCATCCGCAGCTGCACTTGCTCCTCATGATATCGTATTGCCTCAGTACCGAGAACCTGGAGTTCTGCTGTGGCGTGGTTTTACACTGCAACAATTTGTCAATCAGTGCTTTGGAAACACTCATGATTTGGGGAAAGGAAGACAGATGCCGATACATTATGGATCAAACAAGCACAATTACTTCACAGTCTCATCCCCCATTGCGTAAGATACAGTCCACAATGTGTTTAAATGATTGGAATTGATTAATTGTTCATTGGTGACATGATCTCTGAACAAGTTGATATTGTTTGGCAAGAAATTCAGAACACAACTTCCTCAAGCTGTGGGAGCTGCTTATTCTCTTAAAATGGATGGCAAAAGTGCATGTGCAGTGACTTATTGCGGGGATGGTGGCACCAGTGAGGTTAGTGGTGATGAACCATCGTAACTAGTTAGTAACAAAATGGAACACCATGATGCTTATTGCTATTTTGCAGGGAGATTTTCATGCTGGCATGAATTTTGCAGCAGTGATGGACGCCCCTGTTGTTTTTATCTGTCGTAACAATGGATGGGCCATCAGTACACCTGTAGAGCAACAATTTCGAAGTATGTGTTCATTTCATTGTTTTTCTGTCACATTCTTTCAAACAAACATTTCCATATCTTAATGAATCTAGGAGGGGTATTCAACTGGATGAAAAGTCTGAGAAATCATTCTGACTTAAATACATTTAACTTTCTATTTGATCAAATATATCAAGTTCAAGTATTTGATTTGTTTCAGATGGAAACAAATGTTTTTCCCTGTTTGGTTAGGTGATGGAATTGTAGTGAAAGGTAAAGCTTATGGCATCTGGGGTATCAGAGTGGATGGAAATGATGCTCTTGCAGTTTATAGTGCGGTTCACACTGCTAGAGAAATCGCTATAAGAGAACAAAGGCCTGTTTTAATTGAGGTATATTGAGCTCCCTTCAAGCTAAGATGATTATTGTTTGATACCACAGCCATTTTTAGTGTCCACCAATCTTATGATAATTGCTATATAACCTTCAGGCTCTCACTTATAGAGTAGGGCATCACTCTACATCTGATGATTCAACTAAGTACCGGGCAGTTGATGAGATTGAATATTGGAAGATGACAAGGAATCCTGTGAATAGATTCAAGAGATGGGTGGAAAGGAATGGTTGGTGGAGTGACAAGGATGAATTGGAGCTTAGAAGCAGTATTAGGAAGCAGGTTATTAATTTTATTTTGCATATTGAAATTTAGTTCCATTTGCACTCACCAACTTGTTCTGACATTTTTTGTTTCCGGATTTATGCTGCTATTGTACAGCTAATGCATGTGATTCAGGTGGCAGAGAAAGCACAAAAACCTCCGCTTGAGGACTTGTTTAGTGATGTCTATGACCAACTGCCATCAAACCTTCAGGAGCAAGAGAGATTGCTTAGGGAATCCATCAAGAAGCATCCCCAAGACTACCCTTCTGATGTTCCTTTGTAGATATTGCCAATTCCAACAGTGAATTGTATTCTAAATCTGACTGTCAAAATGTAAAATAAAGGAATTGAGTATTCTTATCTTATGGTATATCTTTTATTCTTTATGCTTTCCATGCTATTCACCATTCAACTAGATCCTCAATAATCTTGCCAAAAAGTAACATTTGACGTGGAATCAAATTGAATCGAAACACTTGAAACAAGATAAGTTTTCAACTCAATAAAAAAATGCACATAATATTGTCGTTGAAGATAAACTTATGATTCATCAGAAGCAGGTAAACTTGGGTTTGCAAACGCACAGATGAGTCATAATGTCATTCTAGATAAACATTAAGAATCAAAGTCCCTGGTATCAGATATGGAGGTAACACTTCATCTTAAGATGAGTAAATCTAGTGGAGGAAGTTGGATGTGGATGCTATACAAACTCCATGTACTTCTTAGTTATATGTAAGAAAAAGAAGATTTCTTGGGCTATTCATTTGTTTGTATCCATTGATGATATAGTTTTCATTAATTATTATCTAAATATAAAAGTATGACAATATAAGAAAATAGTAAAGAATGGTAAGAAAGTTACAGTAAATAAAATGAATAACATATTTCGTTCTAATATTATAAAATTCATTTATTTAAAAACAAAATAAGCTTAAACTTATAATAAGTGACTCAAAATCATAAGAAATAATGGAAACAAATAATATTTAGGATATTGATTATATTTTTTAAGCAAATCATATTCTAATAAAAACTTCATTGGTATTTTAAGGTGTTAAGAAAAAAAAGTAAACAGTGAAACAATTTAAAATATTTTAGACTATCATCCAATAAAAAAGTACTATATAAAATAAAATTGTTAAATTTCAAAATAATTATTTTTTTAAATCTTAAAAGTGATAATTCTTTTAATAAAAATACAAAAAGTATATTAACAAAAATACAAATTAAACTCTAAAAACAATTCAAATGTCGTGATCATACGTTTTTGAAGAATGCACACATTTCTCATAGTTCATGTTGGCTATGGAAGTAAAAATGCAATTACTGTTAGGTTTATGAATAGTGTTTTTAGTCCTTTTATTTCTCCATTTTTTTCAATTCAATTTGGTATTTTTAAAGATCTTATATGGTTCCAGTTTTGTTTAAAAGTAGTTAATGTAGTCCATTTTCTTAATTTCATTGCATTGGCTAACGAGTAATAGAATGAGTTATAATAGTGATTTAACATTGTTTATTAAGGTGGATATTAATTAGGTATTTGACATTGCTTTTTGAAGTGGACATTAGTTACACATTGAAACTAGATTGTGAGGGGGCGAAGTTGGTTGCTGAAATTTGGAAACGTGATTTTGGGAGAATACAATAATGGTCATTGCTTGAAGTTTTAGATTGTGTTTTAGTCGTTGTGGGTTGGTGGAGTTAACTGGTTCTGCCTTGACTTCATAAAGTTAATGACATTTCGCAATTAATTGAAAAAATAACAAAATACAGAAAAGAAAGATTGTTAAATTTTATCAATGAGTTGTGAAGATGTAAGTACAAAACATTACTCGAACAAGTTATATTTACTTTTTATTAGGTAAATGGTCAGTTTTCTTTAACAAAGACGTGTCCATTATTAAACATCAAATAAATGTTTGATTACCCCAATTATTAACATTATTAATGAAATATAAATAAAATTAATGAAATTAAAATTTCTGCGATGAGACTAAATTTTGTTTATTGTATTAAAATTGAAATATAATAATACTCGTTTTATGTTTTATCTATTTGTTGAATACTGGTTTATGCATGGTGGTTTTGTTACAGGTGCGAATGCTGATTCCGTCAACTAAGAAGAGGACAGGAAAACGGAATAGTCTAAAGCCGAGAAATTACAGATTCAAATAGTTTAGAAGTGAAGAAAGTGGAGAATCTAGAATCTTGTAAAGCATGTCCAAGCCAACAGTAACCACAATCTGTTTTCAAGTTCCTCGTAGTCTTCCCCATGTTGGCACTGTCCAAGGCGGCATAGTATCCTACCATCCATCTCTCTCTCTCTCCGAATATGCTCAAGCATATTATCTCGGTAATGTCTCAACCTTCACACTGAGAGAAAGATCACTGGTGCTCCTGTTTTCCACAGACAAATGCCTCTCTCTTGATTTTGGACAATACTTTCTCCAATTCAACTTACCACGTTATTATGTGCTTTTCTGCATCACCACATTTTCTGTCAAACTTCAAGGTTCAACATCAATAGTAGTGTGAGTATGGATAGCCCTCCTATTCCATCGTACGTTGTGGTTGCATGTGACGCCACAAGGGACCGCACTGAACACGAGATCAAACTCGTTGTGGATCATGTTCGCTCCAGGGGTGTCTTTCTCTCTCATGGTGACAAGCTGCTTGTGCTATGTGTATTGCACAAAGTCTCTCACCCTAGTAAGTGTTACGATTTCAGATTCTTCTATCAGTTAAATTATCTCGTTTTGTTCTTCAATCATTTGTTGATCTGCATCAGTTTGTGTATATATAGATTGTTCTTTCAATGTGCTGATTACTCATTGCATGACTACTGTGTTCCTTAGTGGGGTACCAGACGTTAGCATGTCCCGAGTCTTTTTCTGGAACCAACTTTCGTACAATGGAGGACGAAGTCAGAAAGAAAGTTGATACATATGCAAGCGAGCTTTTATCAAGTTATGAAGATTTTGAAAGTGAAGGGGTACATTATTTGAGCTTCCAAAGTACTCTTAACAAATGCATGCTTGTAATTAGTAGCATAACTACGCAATTAGAACAATGTTTCCTTCAAGTACTATTGTTTTCTATATTGAAGTATAATAACTACAGTTCATGCGCAGGCTACAATTGAAATTAAAGTCACCGCTGGATTTCCAATTAAACAGGTTGTTTTACAGGAGATTACAAACTATAATGCATCTTGGATAATACTTGACAGGTATCGTGAATAACCATTGTCTCTTGCATTTGACAGATCGATGATTTCCATTAGTTAATAGGGATATTACCAGACAAATTTGTCCTAATGTGGCATTAGGCATATCTGGTAGAGCATAGGTTTACATTTGAAACTGAAAAAAAAAAATCATTTTACTTAGTTTCCTGGTTATTTTCCTCTGACGAGTTTGAACTTTGTTGGATAAATTCGAACAGACATCTGCGGCGCGACCTGAGATACCACCTTAACAAGTTGCCATGTAAGGTTGCATTGGTTAAAGATGACTTGTCTCTGGATATTTGGAAATCTCATTCTACAGATGACACAAAGGTCACAGCATCAAAGTTTGTATTTTCTTTATCAAAGTTTGTGTCGCTAGCAGATTGTCATTGTATTGAAGACATTGAGCCCTCTATTGTCTCTTGCAAAAGCTATCCCCATTCTATAGTTTCTTCTGATACTGGTACAATTAGAAGCTATACGAAGCAGTCAAGTGCTAACAGGTCGCGCGATTACAATGCCGTATCAGAATTTGGATCCTCTTCTAAACATGAAAGATCAGGTGATTAGAAGTTTTAGGATTATGCCTGCCTTAAAAGTTTTAGGATTATGCATGAAAGCCTTTCTTGTAGTGGTATAGAATCATTGTGTTTGGAAATGAGCATTTATCAGTGGCTCTCTGGCAAATATCATCATAAAGTTCTTTCTGAAAGTCTTTTTTATGCGATTCCCACTCCTTGTGGAATGTTTTGATATGCTGTTTGGTTGCTTGGGATGGTGTCCAATGGAACGACATGGAGTGATATATATGACATGAAATGGAGTAAAACTACCATACTATTGTTGGGATATATTCTATAACGGAATGAAATATAGATTCCATTCTCTTGCTTAGAAGTAGATAGAAAGATGAATAATAAATTAATTGCATCATGTCATACTCCTAAATTGGGAAAAGAAAATTACAACTGTTTGAAATTGAGATTCTTTCAGCTATATATCAGATTAAATGTCAATGCAGTTTATGATTTCCTGTAAAGTGGGATCAAAGCTGCTTTTTTAATCGTTCTTATTTTTGTAGCTTAAGTATGATTACTTTTTGTTTTGTTCAATAGAAACTTATAATTTGTGTATTTTTATGTTTAGTAACTATGTTACTATATATTGGTACAGAGTATTTCTCCAATTTGTTATAATCTAGAAGATTTGAACCTAAAACTTTATCTATCAAGACAGATTCCAATACCAAATGAACCAACTTGTTGGTTTGTTTTAAGTTCGTTGTATCATTGTAAAACAAAGTTGAATATAGAGAGATGGGTGTTTTTGCTGGTTACAATCTTTCGTTTTTTCCTACCGCATTTATGATCGATCCGATAGCATGATGTTTCATGTTAGTTCTTTGAAATAAATAGGAGTTTTAACTGTCATGCAGGCCTAAGCACCAAAGGAGAATATAGGTATCTCAGTAGTTCTCAGATTGACCAAAAGCAAAACCAAAGTGGCTTTCTGCCAAAACATTCAGATGCACCGCTTCTTTGTACTGGCTGTGGGACAAGAACTGAGTTATCTATCAAAGAGTCGATGAAGTTCAGCTACTCTGACATACAACTTGCAACAAATGATTTTTCGAAGGATAACTTATTAGGTGAAGGTGGATATGGTCACGTATACAAGGGCGTGCTTAAAGATGGACAGCAAATTGCGGCAAAGGTAAGAAAAGAAGAAAGTTCACAAGGATTTTCTGAATTTCATTCTGAGGTGTACGTCTTAAGTTTTGCTCGACACAAGAATATAGTGATGCTGTTGGGCTATTGCTGCAAAGAAAAGAAAAACATCCTGATTTATGAATATATTTGCAACAAGTCTCTCCATTGGCATTTATTTGGTAAGTTGCCAATAATTTACTGTGATGCTGTATCATACTCTGAGTTCAAAAATATATTCTATACCCACTGAGGTCTAATTTTTACGAGAACATTTTTGTAGAAAATAATGCAGCAGTTCTTGAGTGGCACCAGAGGTATGCTATTGCCATTGGAATTGCAAAGGGACTGCGTTTTCTACATGAGGAATGCCGTGGTGGTCCTATTATTCATCGGGACATGCGACCAAGCAATATACTTCTCACCCACGATATTGTTCCCATGGTAAGGCACCATATAAGAAAAGGTTCATGGATAGTGTATAAGAAGTTTTGGTTTCACATAACTCAGAAATTCCATATTTTATCATCTCTCAAAGAGGCTTCATTTGGGTATTCAACTTTTTTCCGACCGTTGAGACGATATCAGTAGGGTCAATCCTAGTAACATCGTTTCAATAGACTTGAAGTTGAAATATTGACACGGTCTGTAAAAACCTGTTCTTTTATCTTTTGACTGGAGGCTTTGTTTAAATAAATCTAATGGTCTTATATAGCTTGGGAATAGAGACGAAGGTTAGTTTAAATACATTTTCTTCTCTTAATCTATCAAGATCTTTTTAAAGATAAAACTATGATAAAACTCCAAACTCAAAAGTAGATAATACTTGTAATGTTGTGATTGATGTAATCAGAGACTTAGGTCGCTGTAACATTAAAGTAGCATGTTGACTATAAATGCTTTGCTGGTAGGGGATGTGAGCTTTTCAATTAAGTGGTGTGTTGATTATAAATGCAGCTAGGTGACTTTGGGCTTGCTAAATGGAAGACTAGTAATGAAAGTCCTCAAACAAGGATAATGGGCACATTAGGGTGAGAATTTGTTCAAGATTTTTGTTTACCATAAACCTTGATCATATGCTTCTGAATTCCAAACATAACAAGTAAAACAAGATTTTTTTTGGTGATTGTAGATACCTTGCTCCGGAGTATGCTGAAGAAGGTATTGTTTCAGAGGGAACAGATGTGTATTCTTATGGCATTATCCTGTTACAATTGATATCGGGACGGCAGGTTGTGAACTCGAACAATCCAGAACAACAACAATCTCTCCGACAATGGGTATCTTTGATTGTTTACGTCTTTAGATATATTAAAAAGCATTGAAAGAAAGTTTAGTTGTTTGTGACCTTGATAAATAATATTATGTGTGGAAACATTAGGCTGAGCCAATGATAGAGAAGTTGGCCTTACATGAACTGATTGACAGTCGTCTAGGGGAATCATATGACACCTATGAACTCTACCTCATGGCTAAAGCAGCATACTTCTGTGTGCAAAGGAAGCCTGAGATGCGTCCATCAATGGGAGAGGTACTTAATTCAACCTTTTCACCACTTTTTTTTTTTTTTTTATTAACAACATCAATTTACAATTAATATTAGCTTGTTCTTCAGGTTGTGCGACTTCTTGAGGGAGAAAGTAGCCACTTCCACTCCTTGGAAGATCAGTTTGTACCTAATTTTAACGGCTAAGCTCATCTGCACACTGTGTTTCTAGTCACTTTATTTTCTTTTTCTTTTTCTGTACTTCGCAGAAACTCTGGTTTGGTTTCTCCCATGTTTTGTGCTTCGGAGATTATTTTATGTCTTTTATGTTATAGGTGGAGTGTTTGATTCCTCTCATTTACCTTACAACTCATTTTATTAATTTTATAATCAATAATTTAATTGAATAACTTAATTTAATATTTTATCATTATTTAAGATTGCAAAAGAAAGATACCTCTAGAGAGCAAATTTTAGAGAGAAAAGATACTTTGACCTTTACACGACACATATTTAAAGAGAGACAATATATTTTGAGTGTGATTATATATAACATCAAATATTTCGTTCACATTCGATTCTTGACCCAAGCTGGTAAGAATATCTTGTAATCTCACAAGGGAAGGAAAACTTTTGCTACAGTGGTTAAAATGGAGAGATAAATATGAGCTCTGAAGGACAGTTGAATGGGATAAAGTTGGATTTGGAATAGTTTTGGCACAGTGGAAGGAGCAAACAAGTGTCAAAATTGACTTGCCCAAAAGTTACAAACATTTTGGGAATATTTGTGGATTCCATTATGAACATTGATGCAATTGCTTTCACGGAACATCATCTATTAAGATTGGTGGAGAGAGATGGTACTGTAGAAAGTTGAATCAAGGTAAACACCAAGCCCAATTATGATTCTCGTGACGAATCCCCAACAAGGGGACAAAAACATAAACATTGCTGTGACTTTTGCGTATATAAAGCCAACTTTCTCATTAGCCACTATAGTGTGTTTGGAAACGAATTTGATCAATGAACAAAAAGTTTTTACTCTTCAATACATAATGTATTGAGTAATTAAGATAAGTGTTGAATAAGTTGAAGGCGAGTTTAGATGAGTTCAATTGATATTCAAACACGCATAATTTGCATCAATTGTAAGTAACAAGAATGAACTTAGTTTCGAATAATGAATAACCTTTGTGAGTAAAAAATCCAAAAAGTAGACTAAGTAGCTGCCTCTCGTGCCAAATTAGTTTTCTTGAAGACAATTTTGACCCCACATTATCCTATTTAAGATTTTTTTTTTTTGGACTGAATCTTATTTAAGAATTAATAGTGTATTTCTTTTGACATGATATTCAAACCAGTTTGTAATTGATTTTATTATTTAATTATAAGCTTGACTCAGGACCAAATAAAAAAGTGTTTTCATATGAAATTTAAGTTAACTTATTTGACTAAGTTTGTTTAATTGAAGGACAAGTACTTGCTTATGGTAATTTATAATTGACAGCTTATTATTTTTAAACACATCATTAAAATAAATTCATTTTTATCTGTTTTTTATTTCTATCATTTTTCATCAGGTTTTAAATCGATCTCCTTTTCTTTCAAAAAAGAATCTCTTTGTAAGCCTAATAATTGATAGCTTGTAACAATTTTTTTATTGATAGTTTCAAATTTTTAATTTGCATTAAGAATATACATAAACAATAATAGGATACTAATTTATTTATAGGTTAATAATAAAGGATGTAATATATTAAAAAAAGGGTTTAATGAGAATGAAAATGGTGTCACAATCATTCGAGAAGGCATGTGCATTCCACATAAGCAAGACTTGTGAACAAGATCCTTATAAAAAAATAGAGGAACATGAATGAAGACAAGTTGCACATAAATAGAAGAGGAATGATGTTTTGCTCCACGTATCAAAATTCCAGTGGCAGATTTTGAAGATCGCGACGCACTTCTGGTTTATGCCGTGAACCATTGGAAGTCTCTCTTCTTTTTTTCCCCCTTCGCCAGAGGAAACAAAAACCAAACCCCAAATAGCATCAAATAGAATAAGTTGAAGAGAGAACTGAGATTGGTCATCAGAACCAAGACCCCATCATTAATGAAGAATACGAGATCTTTAGTCACTCAAACTCTTGAAAGTTGAAATTTAGATATTTAATATAATTGCATACGGGAATTCAAGTTTAAGATGCTGGCACAAGTTAGAACAGTCTTATGCCAATCATTTTAATTTGATGATAAACTTTGTGTATTTATTCTTTAGTTTTTTCAGAGGATATGGATAAAAGGCTTTTAGAAGGAAATTAATTATACAATTTTGTTTTTACGATAGAATCAAATTATCATCAATTCTGTTTATTTGTTTTTATGACATTATCATATTGTAATAATTTTATTTTGTTTTCTTTGTTTAGCTATACCTAGAATGGATACATTACTTATATATATTCAGTTCTTTATTTTAAATGAAATATAAAAAAACAGAGAGAATATTTTCATTCTCATATCCTTTATTCATTTTTGTTCATCTCTCTATTTTCATAATATGGTATCAGAGCTCTAATTTGAGAGTTCTGGTTGCTACATTTATCATGGCCGAAATTATTGATCCCTCACAATATTTTTCATCTTATCATGTTAGTTCTCAACAACATATGATTTGTTCTATTGGTACACACCAAGAGAGACAAATTTTTGGTGATCAGTCAAAAGCAATGAATGATACTAACAGAAGTAGTTTTGGAAGACGATATACTTCTAATGTCTGCAATCATTGTGGAAAGACAGGACATGTGATTGATACGTGCTATAGAAGGCATGGTTTCCCACCTCAGTTCAAGTTTAAAAATCATGAAACAGACTGTAATAATAATCAGCAGAATCATGAAGGTTCAAGGTCAGAGGTACATTCTCAGCATATTGGTTTTACTCTAGAGCAGTATCAAACATTGTTAAACCTTCTACAACAGTCTAAATCCAGTAACAATATCTCTAATCAAATCTCTGGTATTCCTTCCAACACAACAACACACTGGTAATAAATTTCTCTCTTCCTTTAGTTCTTGGATTATTGATAGTGGTGCTACTCATCATATTTGTTTATCCTTGAGTCATTTCACTTCATATCATCAAATTAATCCTATCTCTATCAAATTACCAAATGGAAATCAAGTCTTTGCAAATTATTCTGGAAGTGATTTTATCAGTCAAGATCATGTCTTAGATAATGTTTTATATATTCCTAACTTCACTTTTAACCTTCTTTCAGTAGCAAAGTTAATTGATAATTTGTCTTGTGTGATTGTTTTTATTCTAATGGTTGTCATATTAAGGACAAAACCTCCTTGAAAATGATTGGATCAGCTGAGATGCAAGGTAGACTTTATATACTCAGGGTCCCTTCTTATCAAAACCTTCAAATCAAACCTGTCAAATCTCCACGTATCACCAATATTGTCAATTTCACTGCTAGTGATCTCGAAACCTTTGACATTTTCGGTTAGGGCATGTTTCAAATAAATCTTTAGATGTTATCAAAAATAAATTTCCTTTTGTTAAATATAATAAATCTTTCATTTGTGATATTTGTCATTTTGCAAAGCAAAAAAACCTTCCCTTTCCTCTTAGTTCATCTAAATCTAAAAAATGTTTTGATTTGATTCATGTTGATGTGTGGGGACCATACTCATTTACATCAATTCATGGTCATAAATATTTTTTGACCATAGTTGATGATTCAAGGTACACATGGGTTTTTCCTTTAAAACAAAAATCTGAAGTTGTTAAGATTTTGGAAGATTTTGTTGTTTTTATTCAAACACAATTTGAGACAGGAATAAAAGTAATAAGAAGTGATAATGAAACTGAATTTTTCATGACTAATTTGTTTAGCAATAAAGAAATAATACATCAAACTTCATTTGTCAATACTCCACAACAAAATAGTATAGTTGAAAGAAAACATGGTCATTTATTAAATGTAGGAAGAGCTCTCATGATACAATCTCATTTACCCAAAATTTATTGGTCATATTCTGTAATACATGCTGCACATATTATAAACATGCTTCCCACACCAGTTTTAAATGATTTTTCTCCTCATGAAATACTTTACAAAACTCCACAAGATTTTAATCAATTAAAGGTGTTTGGGTCTTTATGTTATGCTAGCACTTTGTCAACAAATAGAAGTAAATTTGATCCAAGGGCATCAAAATGTGTTTTTATTGGTTTTAAGAAGGGGAC
>Ga0209700_101058_pt1 | contig 55609 bp, 31 predicted proteins | sample SiratroredBW_FD_187528 | JGI IMG/M metagenome (GOLD analysis project Ga0209700, IMG submission 187528) | Root nodule microbial communities of legume samples collected from California, USA - Siratro red BW (SPAdes) (version 2) | ecosystem: Host-associated > Plants > Roots > Nodule | place: USA...
AATTAACTTTGATGAAATTGTAGTGTAACAAACAAAAAGGAAGTTGGGAATGTGGCTACTACGTCATGCATTGGATGAAGACCATAGTCCAAGCCCATATCACCGACTCTTGGGAACATGTATGAAAATGTTCAAAATAGATAAAATTATGATGAGCATATGTTGATAATATCTAACACAATTATTCTATTTCAGATGTTTATAGATGCAGATCCAATTGAACACAAGTACATGGAAGATATTCGGACAGAATGGGAAACTTACTTCATTGAGAAGAGAAATGAAATCTTATAGTAAACTTGGAGTAAGTTGTTGTATATTGTAATAACTTTCTAGTATAATGTATAGTAACATTTGTCTAAGTTGTAGTATATTGTAACAACTTTCTACTTTATGTTTATAATGTTTGTGTCATTACTTAGAATTTTTGTATTTGTGGAAACTTGAAATTTGAATTGAGTATGTGTTGTATTGGAGATATTAGATTTTGAATTTTGAATTGAGTATGTGTTGAATTGGAAATCTTGGATTTTAGTTTTGGTAGCATTTTGGCATTGGGCAGCAGCGAATAGCTGCTGCCATTTTTAAAAAAAAGCTGGCACATACCAGCGCGGTTGTAGAGGGAACCGCGCTGGTATGTGCAGTTTCTGTATATTTTTTAACCTTCTGTGCCATTTTTCAACGCGGTTTCTAAAGAATCGCGGTGGTATGTTATACTTTCCACACGGTTGTACAACCGCGTTTTTATCTTCAGTACTTTTTATCGCAGTTGTACAATCGCGCTTGTAAGCCTTATACAACCGCGATTAAATTTCTTTTTCTATTAGTGACCACTCTGAGATCATGTGTTGGAGCAAGACATTTGGAGTGAGAATACAGTGCGAGAGGACTTGTTGCGTCTGAGGGCAAACTCTGTTCACCTCATTCAGCCACTTCTGGATGAACGAATGATCAAAAGTCTACATTCAACATTACAAAAAATCAAATGAAAGCTCAAAAAGAACAGTTAATGCTCACTTTTAAATTCTCAACTCTTCTTTAACACCTTTCTTTGTATTAGATGATATCTGGTGTATTTATATGTTTCTCCCTCTCTTTCTTGTATATGAAATAGGTTCTTGATACGTGTCAATGAAGAAAGATGGAATCTTGATTAGGAAAGAAAGAAAACCTGTCCAATGGTCAAGATAACAGGATCTGTCATCAAGTGACCAGAGAGCGGGCATCGAAAGTGTGGAGGAACGGGTGCATGATCCAAGTTGGTTGAGTGAGGAGTGGTGCACTTCAAATCCTTAAGGGCAGAAAGACATGAATAGCCTTGTCCGCAGCGTGAACTGTGTAATCATCACTGTCCACGATACTCTCGATCAATTCCCACAACTTTTGCTTTAGTGCAGATACTTGCTCCTCCTCCGTGACGGCCATTGCAGAACAAGATTGAGAATTTGCCAGAAAGAATGTGAGTGAGTGAATGAAGTTTGAGGAATGTGAGTGAAGTGAAGTGAAGAAGAGAAGTCCTTTTATAGGCACCCATCTCACTCCAAACACCCACCATGCAATTTCCACTATAGTGTCAGACAATTTTACAATCTGAGCTTTAAAAATTATAATCACTTTTAATTAAATATAACTGTATAATTTATTATATATTCACTTTTTAATTATTGTATAACAACTTTAAGTTCCCAATTAATTGTATATTCAATCGAAACATTTACTATAAAATAAAATAAATTCTTTATTTAACCAAAACAAGTATTTTCTTAAATCACAGGCATCAAATATTATTTAATTGGTGGAACACAGCATAAAAAAAAAGTAGTTCTTGTGATATGAAAAATAAAATAAATGTAATTTTTTTTATTATTTTATGTTTAGTTTAGATATAAAATAGGAAAAAAAATATATTTGTATGTTCTTCTCCTGTGATGAACTCTGTATATAAGATATTTATTATATTCATTTTGATAGATTTTGAATAATGAATAAAAATTTTTGAAAAAAGTCTTGAGTATATAATCTTTTAAGTGGTGTTTCTTGTTTTATCTTAGAGTGGTGTTTGTCGTTTTATCTTAGAGTGCAAACTTTTGAAGACTATATTTATCCAAAAATTGGTTAAGAAATCATTCAAGAACTTAGAGTATAAACTTTTGAAGACCACATTCATCCAAAAATTCATTAAGAAACCATCCAAGAATTTTTCTTTGAAGCTTGAACAACCCTACAACCCAAGTCATTTTCCATTGTTGTAGACATTTCCGACTTTTGTTTTACACCTCTAGCTTGAAAATTCTTTATCACTTATAAAATTCGTTATTTAACTTAAAATAAGTTTTGGTGATATGCATTTCATGATTTTAAAAGTAATTTTAATGTATTGTAAAGAAAGTTTAATCTTGGATTTCACACTTTTTTTTACATATATATTTAGTGAAAATAATTACATCATATATTATAAATTATCTACATATAATCCATGTTATTATTTATTTTTCATTTATATATTGTACACCCCAATTATATTATATACATCATATTTAAGTCCTTTTTTTATAATTATTACAATTTTTTAAGTACATGAAATATTTTTAAACAATTATATCTACTTATATATAATTATTTAAAAATATGTATTATATATAGGACATATTTGTGTGTTTAGAAACTTATATTTCACGAAAAGATTATTACAGTTTTTTAATAAATTTATAAATCCATTATTTCTTTAATAAAAATATGTATACATATGAGTATGTGTATATTTGAAAGTATGTGAACATTATTACAGTTTTTTAATCTGAAAATTACGTCTTAAATTTAAAATTCGAAGTTTCAATCATATTGTTGATAATTATTGACCAATTTTCGAGATGCATAATGGAACTATCCTGGTCATAATAAATAAATTGTAGAAGTACGTTGTGGAAAATAGATCATATAAGGAAACAAAACTTGAGCTGAAGATGTTTATACTCAAAACAATTATTTTCACTTTTGAAGTTCAATTTTCAACCTTTTAATTATTTATTTTACTACAATTATTAATAAAATTCAAGATCAATACTAAAAATATGTCTAAATCTATTTGTTTAATAAATTCTAATTATTCACTTATAAAGACTAAATTTATTGTTTTATCTTTTGAGTACAATATTTAATTAGATTACATTGGATTGATGAAAGATTAAATGAAGGAGTTTTGGATTATAAACAATCTAATTAAAGGGTAGGGTCATATAGTAGTAAATTTAATTTAAGTTTAAATGAGCTATTTTAGGTTAAGATTTGGAGAAATTTTAAATTTTATTTTGATATATTTTTATTAATTTTTCATAAGATTTAGTGTAATCATACGTAGTAAATGTTTTGTATTTTCATTTCATGTAGTTAATTAGTCATATAAAATTGTGCCAAGATTCTTCTGTTGCATTAAATTAGGAGGCCTATAGGCTAATGAGGAGTCATGTAAGCTTTTAGAAACTAACAAACTAACAAAAGTCTATTTAAGTCAGTAATAAACATGTAAACAGGGGATTGAATTTGAAATATGATTTTTTTATTCTAAAATTTTAGAAGTGAGAGTTTCTCTCTTGAGTTCTTCATTTGACTTTCAAACTTATTAAGGGCTGATCTACCTTGTTGTGTTTCTATATACTTTAGGGTCTTTGTTGTGTTCTACAATACAAGGATTCTGAGTAGATCATTCTAAACATGTGATGTGATTTATAAAATAAAAATAAATGCAATTTTTCCTTCTATTTTTCTATGTTTAGTTTAAACTTAGGGAAGGAGTGAGTTGATCTATTCTTCTTCCACCATGAATTCTATGTAAAGACACCTATCGTAATTTTTTTGACAAATTTGGTATAATGAATAATATTTTTTTTAAAATCTTGAGTGTGTCATATCTCAAGTGGTGTTTCTCCTTTGCTTATCCTAAAGTGGCACTTCATAGGTTATCTCTTGGTGGCGCATCATCAAAGGAAAGTGTAGGAGTTTTTCTCTTGGGATTTCTTATCTTGTGAGCTAGGTCACAAGTGGTGATTCATACTCTTGCTTATCAAATGGATTTGAGTGGCGTAAGGTTCTCTCCAATTCCTAACATTGATCCTTATCTTGTAGGCTAGGTCACAAGTGGTGAATCACCATATTTCTTTTTCATGAGTTTAGGTGGTGCAAGGTGTTGTTCTAATTCCAAACATTATCTTTGTTTCTTGCATTTTCTTTAATTGTTTTTGTTTCTGAGTTTTTTGCAAACTTTTGAAGATCACATTCATCCAATAATTCATCAAGAAACCATCCAAGAATTGATCCAAGAACTCTTCTTTGAAGCTTGAGTGGAATGATCATACAACCTAAGCCTTTCCTTGATTAGCATAGACGTTTCCGACTTCTGTTTTGCACCTCCAGCTTGGAGATTTCGTATCAGATGGTATCAGAGCTCTGATACACTCAAAAATTTTTGATGTTATTCAGGGAGTGGTTCAACCATTTTATCGAACACGTGGAGGACACTTGGATTTTTGGAGATTAGCTCAACTAAAATTAGGGACGAATTTTCTTGAAGAAGGGAAGGATGATGTGATTTGAAAAATAAAAATAAATTTAATTTTGCCTTTTATTTTTCTATGTTTAGTTTAGACCTAGGGAATGAAAGAGTTTTTTCTACCTCTTCCACCATGAATTCAGTATAAAGACACTTATTGTACTCATTTTGATAGATTTGTAACGACGAATACAAATTTTTAAAAATCTTGAGTGTGTCATATATCAAGTGGCATTTCTCCTTTTCTTATCCTAGAGTGACACTTTATAACTTATCTTTCGGTGACGCATCAGAATTCATCAAAAGGAAGTGCAGAGTTTCTCTCTTGGGGTTTCTTTTCTTGTGAGTTAGGTCACAAGTCGATTCATCATCTTGCCTATCTCATAAATTTGAGTGGCGCAAGGTTCTTCCCAATTCCTAATTCTTATCTTGTGGTTTAGGTCACAAGTGGCAAATCACCATCTTGCTTATTTAATAATTTGGGTGACACAAGGTGTTGTTCTAACTGCTAGCATTATCTTTGTTTCTTGCATTATCTTTAATTATTTTTGTTTTCGAGTTTTCTGCAAAATTTTGAAGATCATGTTCATCCAAGAATTCATTGAAGAGCTCTTCTTTGAAGCTTGAGTGGATCGATCCTACAACCCAAGCCTTCCCTCCATTACCATATATGCTTCTGACTTTCGTTTTGCACCTCCGACTTAAGGATTCTGTATAAATCTGAATACTTAGGGATCTTGGGGCATTCAAATACTCTTTGTTGAGTTCCACTTCTTCGGACGTACACCACAATCAAGAAGCCAATTACAATTGACTTACGATTAATCCATCATAGAAAGTAAAATGAAACATTTAAGAAAAAATCATGCTAACATCATATAAGCGAGCTTTTTTTTTTCTCAAATGAATATTCAATCTCTTCAACCAAGTCATCTCCAATAAAGAACTAATGCGGTGAGAGTTGAATTCAAGTCTATATTATTTATAATTGATGAATGAACCTATAACCATTAAACCAGAGCAACTTTTCTGTCATGTAACGATTATTATTATACTCATTATTACAATTATAATAATAATAATAATAATAATCATTATTATTATTATTCTTATTATTCATTAATATTATTATTATTAATATTATTATTCTTATTACTCTTATTACTATATTATTATTATTATTATTATGATATTAATATTTCAATTATTATTAATAATTTATTATTATTATTACTGTAATTATTATTATATTTATTATTATTATTAGTATTAGTATTATTAGTATTATTAGATTGGTGGTCAATTTACCAAGGATTTTACTGATGGATTTAATCCGTTAGTAAATTGACGGTTAATTTACTGACGAATAATTTTATGATAATTTTGTATGTCGGTAAATCCATCGATAATTAGGTAAATTCCTTAGTAAATTTACCACAAAATTTTTTGTCGCTAAAATCTGTCAGTAATGAAATTTTATCAAGAAAAGTTTATTCGTGAATAATATTTTGTTGGTAATAACAATTTTTCTTATAGTGGTAGTTGGGAAAGGAATATAAATTGTCTTTGAAGTTCTATTCTCTTCATCTACCAAAGTAGTTGTCTTGCATGGAATAGTGAATGACACATTTTTAAGTGATAGTGTTCTTTGCAACTTCTCACCCCAAGCTTGACTTTTACCTGATTTTTAACATGAATATACACTTCTTTAGTAAGCCAGTGCAATTTGTATGATCTAGGATGGGGGACGACAGTTAGAGTTAGATTAAGCTTATTGACCAGTCTAGGGCTAGAAATTCCGAGGGGAGAAACACTGGGGAGACAAACAAAATGAGACAAGAGCCAAACATACAAGGAAATGACACCACCTTCAACTCAAAACTTTAAGGCATTAGGTTTGTGGGTCTTCTTTCTTAAATGTGGCTCAACTTTCTCATTCTTACTCAATGTGAGACTTAGACTCACACTTGGGTTGATTCTCTCCTTGTGAGGCCCAAACCCATTATGTGTTTGGTGTGTCCATGACACATGACAGGCCTAATATAATACATCATTATAACTAGGATAAAAAGGCTAACACTAAATGTGTGCAATGGATGTGTAACCGTGAGAGCATTGGTGTGTGTGGAGAAGTGTGTGAGCAGCCGCTTTGAAGTAAAGAGAGAGAGAGAGAGAGAGGCAAACGCAATTTACAGTTACTTCCTATAGCAACCTATGTTGGTTGTTTTGAAGATCCAACGATGAAACCTTGTCTGATCGAACTGCAATTTTTATTGAAGATTTATCACTCGTATTTCTCCAATCTGGACGGTGGGATTGTCTACTGGAGGTTTGTAGAAGCGTCAAGAAGTTTGTGAAGAGTTGTTGTCCACAGGAAGTTCCTATTACCATTAGTCTTGGTTGTTTTGGAAATCCAACGGAGAAATCTTCTCCAATTGCTCTGAAATTTTTACTGGAGTTTTACCACTCACAGTTAGTTGTTTTGGACGATCGTATTTGAGATCGGAGCTCTAGTTTGTTTCCAGGAAATTTGTGAACATTAGCTATTTTTTTGGTAACGAGATTCTTGAATTCTTCCTTATTAATTTCAATTTGTTGATATTTTAGGCCATTGTTGGTGACCATTTGAGGATTAGGAAGAGTTGTATTGATATGCTTTGTGATTGGTTTTTGTGAGACTTATTATACTTTTGTTTTGGTATTAGTGGAGTATTTACCGTCCCGTGAGTTTTTTTTTATCTCTATTGAGAGGTTTTTCCCACGTTAATTATTGGTGTTGATTTATTCTTCTATTTTCGACTACATATTCAATTTTGTTTAGATTGATTGATTGCGTTCAGGGTGTTTCCACATTGTTTTGATAAAAGTGAATTTTATTGCTTTCGCTGCCTGACTCCCATCATCTAGTACTACAAGAATTGCAACACAACCCGTTGTCTATGATGAAAGAACAAGCGTTTTCTATGGATCATAAGTAACTCTCACACACACACACACACACACACACACACATATGTATATATATATATATATATATATATATATATATATATATATGTATGTATGTATGTATGTATGTATCTTGACTAGTTTGACTCTCAAACTTTTCACTCACACTATCATCATCAGACTCATCCTCTCCTCATTGCTATATATGTCCTGACCTCTCATAAGAGTGGTCATCATAGACGACATTGAGCCTCAACATGTCCTCGACCTAGACACTTAAAACATTTGATATCATTAGTGCGAGTGGAAGCAACATGCTCATCTTTCTTTATATATTTTTCTTGGGCTAGGCTTGAAGAAGGATTTTCTTTCGATTTTTCTTTGATGGTTTTGCTCTCTATCAGATAATCCTTTTTGGAATAAAAGTCAGAATAAAAACTTATTCGTAATCCATTTATCAAAATTTGTTGCTCACCTTTTATACATATTTAGACCAAATAATGGAAATCACTGATATGGAAGAAATTCCACTTTAGATAGAGGTATTTGTGATTTATTTTGTTATATTTTTTTCTTTAAATAGACAAACGGGTCAATATACTTAAAATTGATTAGATATGTTGATTTCATAATTAATATTTTTTAAAAATTTAATAAATTTTAATTTACTTTTAATTAATAAAAAACTTAGTTTCTTTAAAAAGTTTTAAATCATTTTAAAATTACATTATGAAAATATTTGGTTTCTTATAATAATACATACATTTTTTTATTAGTATAAATATAGAGACAAAAATAATATAATGTTTCTTATAATAATACATACATTTTTTTATTAGTATAAATATAGAGACAAAAATAATATAATATTAATTTAAACTATTTGTATAATATGTACATAAATGCCTAAATATAATTTTATAAAAAAATAAATTGAATGTTTACCATATTAAAAGTTAGTCTTTATATATTAAATGAAGCTGTAAACATGTAATAGATATTATTTGAAAAATTAAGTTGTAAAATTTACTAGCCATGAAAAGAGGGACCACAAATTTATTCCAATTTAGTAAAAAAAATTCATAGTCATCATAAATCATAATAAAAAAAATTAAATGCATGTTAAAAAGAGGGTTTCAAATTATCCTTCCTTATGCATTCAAAATGTTATTTTTAAAATCTATAAAAAAAGATTTATGTATTAAATTTAACATTGCATTAAAAGATACATGATTAAATTAATACATTACAATTTTTTTAAAATTTATGTTATATTAATTTAAATTAACTGTAATAATTTGTTACACACAAGGGGGTTGAAAGAGACCTAATGGACAAGTTTGTTGCTTACAGGACAAAGAATTTATCACCACTCCTAAATCTAGATACCTGTATATGCTACGTCTGATTTCCATCAAGCGGTAGCGATAGACAATGTGAAATCTTATCAGTTATGCTATAAATATAGATGACTGTGTTCTGAGCATTGACAATAGAAATGGATTTTGAGGGTTTACCAGAAGGCTGCATAGCTGATATTCTCTCTCGCACCACACCGGCCGATGCATGCCGGCTCTCTCTCGTGTCGAAGCTTTTCCATTCCGCTGCAGAATCTGATGCTCTTTGGGAACGTTTTCTTCCTTCCGATTATCGTTCCATCATCTCCCAATGTATGTTTCCGGACTATCCTTCCAAGAAGGCCCTTTACCTCGCTCTATCAGATCGCCCTGTCATAATTGACGAGGGCAAGAAGGTAATTGTTTTTGGTTCAAACCTTCTCTGTTGCTTTGGTTTATCAATTAACTGTCCAATCTGTGGAATGCAGAGCTTTCAATTGGAGAGAAAGAGTGGGAAGAAGATTTACATGCTTGCTGCCAGATCTTTCTCCATTGTTTGGGGAGATACTGACCAGTATTGGAACTGGTCTCCTCACCCCGATTCCAGGTCAACTCTTTCGTTTTTTACAGTAATTGGTGTTAGATTGCAGTTGGTGCATCTGCATTATTATGAATCGTGAATCTAGGTTGATCTTCAACTTTTGAGAGCTTGGCTTCATTATTTTTAGAGATGATAGTCACTATACATGTTAATGTTAAAAATTGCTGAAACAAAGACAAGTTCTTGACAATTTGGGAGCACCAGACATAACTAATTTCTTGATATTCTTACTCTCTCTGCTTGTCCCCCCTCTCCCAATTCCTCTGTTCACTCTGCACATCCCTATTTGACTATTGCCCTGGGTACTTCTTTAGATTATTGTCCCTTTCTTTCTCATGCCGTCGTCCTCCACTTTGGATCGTCGCACTTTAACTTTAGTAACATCGGGTCTCGTGTGCACGCAGCAAGTCTAGTTCCACAGACTCAAGATAGAAGCACCAATTAGTGACTTTCTGTTAAAGGAAGAGGCTGGTAAATAGCTGGGTAATAAGGGGGGAGAGGACACGATTGTTTATCTGTTTTGGCTCAGTACTTAGGATAGGATAATTTCTCCATACCTAGGTGATCAGTATCTGGTTTTCCTTTTGTAAATAGTTAAATTTTATATAAATGACACTACCTCCCTCGTTGGATAAGACTTGTTCCTATCAATTGATGCTTTTATTGAGAGAATTGGAGATGGAGGGATCGGTGTGTGCATATTCGAATGGTTGGCCCCTCATTGAATCGACATTCTTGATACTTGAGTGGTGGCTGTTGAGTCCATTCTAAAACATAAGAGGCCTTTCTGCATGATCATCGGTCAAAGTTGAAATAACGTACAGTGCAGCTTAATTCAGCTAAACTGGGTTCTTCATGATTAGCATTGGGCACATTACCACATCCCTTTCAGCTCCAGAGTCTAAACCATGAGAAGGATTTCACTACCAACAGCGGCAATTGGAGCTGTTTAACTCATTGTTGGTAGGTGGATCTGGGTAAAATAAAAGCATGAGAAATTTTTTTTGTGATACGATTTCCCTCGCCAGTAAGAATTGTTCCTATACCCCTCAAATCTGAATTTCAATAACAGTGAAGGTGTTCAACTGTATAATAATTCTTTTCTAATATAGTTGATTATTATCATACTTGACAATTTCTACACCCGAAATCAGTTATACTGTCAATACCCTCTTACATTCGGATGCAGTCCATCATTGTGTGCTCATATATTTTAAAGGCACTTTTTGCTAGGATCTCCTATTTTCTGCCACTTCGTCTTTACACTAGCAGGTCTAAGCAGTTGTTGAATAATCCACACCTGTGGACACCTGCAGACCCTAAAACGTTTACTGTGTTTGTCTTGGATTTCAAGCCTCAAAGTCTCTTTGGTAAACACGGATCCTAATCCTAGGCAAGCTAGTCAGTTAGTTTCTCTTCAATTTCCTAGGAATCGACTTGTCATCAATTCATCTAGGCAAGCTAGTCAGTTAGTTTCTCTTCAATTTCCTAGGAATCGACTTGTAATCAATTCATCTGTATAGGCTAATTTTTGGTCCTTGGCAGCGTAGGAAAGTAAATTAACTTGGTCATTGTATTTCCAGCATAATTTATTCATTTCTTCAACTCTCCCTTATTTAGTTATTGTAATAATAACAGCTATCCAATTGCTTCTAAACTCTCTGATAAGATGATGAAGAATAGACATTACCTGACATATTTTGAGGGAAACGTATGGTCTCATCTTGGTTCATGTTTGTAGCCACCATCAGGTTGCTAACATAGCATATGTATGGATAAAAGTTCGGAAAGTGCTTTTGGGAATTCTAATGCTCATTCCTGAATTCTTATACAAAATGAAGAAGGAAGATTTAGTGTTTTTAAGGTCACTTCACAGTAATGTATCTACACCTGTACATTTAAGAGTCAATGAATTACTCAACATTTTTCAGTTTCTTGTTTCCGTGGCCACTGTACTGACTATGGATGCTTTCTTTTCTTGTGACACTTCATGGTCGCTATTGCTCCTACCCTTGTAATTTCTTCGTAATCTTTTGAGCAGGTTCCCGGAAGTTGCTAATCTCGTAGATGTGTGTTGGCTTGAAATTCGTGGGGTGTTAAATGCCCGTATCTTGTCCCCGGATACTCAGTATGCTGCTTATTTTGTTTTCAAGATGCTCGATGCCCATGGTTTTAAAAACCGCATTGTGGAGTTATCAGTTGATTTCGATGGTGACCATGGTAGTACCAAAAATGTATGTCTTCATCCAATCGAAGAAGGATCATCAAACGAGAGAAGAGTTGCAGGGTTGCAGCGTCCCAGTGTAAGAAGTGATGGGTGGTTGGAGATTGAGATGGGAGAATTATCCAATATTGGTTTAGAAAATGAAGTGCAGATGAGTGTGATGGAGGTAAAGGGTGGTAATTGGAAGTCTGGCCTCTGTGTCGAAGGAATAGAGGTTAGGCCTAAGTATGAAAATTAAGCAACCGGAATTTACTGTGTGTAATTTAATTCAAAAAAACAGAACTATATAGTTGGATGACAGAATGCTGCTTGCATATTTAAGCATCAACCTTTGAACTCTGATGTATTTTCATATTAAATATATACTTCCAACTTAAACAACTCAGTTCCTCTTTTCAGGAACAAAATAAAAATACATAAATCAAAACATTTGATATTCCTATAATGCATCAACTTATTCATGCTGAGTTTTCGTACTTATCGTGTCATTTGTTGTTTTAAAGTCCACACACATTTTGTTGTTTTAATGTCTACACACGCAACGCAAAGGATAAACACAATTCAAAAGCTTTCATTATAAACATATTTTTACGACATAACGAACTTGAGTTTTTAGCCATCTGGAACGATAATTCAGATAATGAGATAGGTAAAAGTAATACCTACCTACCATCTATTACTTGTCTCATCAAAAAAATTTGCCTCATTATCTATCTTGGTTAGTTATTAGGTATCCATGAAAAACTTATTTATGGATTTCTTTTTCTTTTTTTATTTTATAATTTGAAATAAATTATTTGAAAACAATTATTTAAACTATAAATTTAGATAAAAATTAATTTTAAAATATAATTAAAATAGCATTAATTAAATATTAGTGCAGGTAAATTTATATTACTGAAAACTAGATTTATATAAGTTGAATCATATAAGTATTTTTGAAGTAATTTTTTGAAACAACTTCGGTTTCATAGGTTTGAATAATATATAAAACTAAATTCTAATAAGTTTTTCTCTCATCAATAGCTTTGTTATAATTGATTTTATTTTTTTTAAGATATTTAAATAAAATTTACTGACCATAATTAACAAGTATATGTATGATTTTATTTCTTTTAAAATATTTAAATAAAATTTACTAATAACAAGTATTTAGCACCTTTTTATTTTTATTTCCCTCGATATCATTTTTAGTTTTTTATTTCTCTCAATAGTATTTTTTATTTTTTAATTCCTGAAATAACACTCTTTTATTTTATTTTTTAATTTTTTATGTTTTATTTTTTATACCTTGAGTACATTAATTATGATTATTATTTTTATTTTATTTTTTCTTTTTTATTTTATGATTTTGTGATTTATTTTATTATAATAATTTACTAGTTGTACTTTTGTATTAAAATTAATATTGAAAGAAAAAATTATAATAAATTATAAAATTGTTATTTGAAATAAAATTTGTATTTTTCATTTGTTAAAAATATATCTAAATAATTAATAGCAAAAATAAAATAAAATTATTGAAGTATTTTTGTAAATAAATATTAATTAAATGGTTTAAAAATTTTAAATAAAATTTAATTTATTTGTTAATTGCTTTTAAATGTTATGTTTATTACTCTAAAAATGTTAATTGTTAAAATGAAGCAATACACGTTAAACATAAATAGAAAAATAAATCATAGTCATATATTTACTAAATAGTTTAGTTAATGGTACACGAAATATTTTGTGTGAAATGAAACAATTTTTATCTTTATCAAAACTCAAATTTTATCTTTATCAAAAAAGAATTCTATCTTTAACAAAAATAAAAATATATCTTTATCAAAAATCAAATGCTTATCTTTATCAAAATTTTATTTGTTTTTTTGTCATTAATTATTTAGATATTTTTTAACAAACTAAAAGGACAAATTTTAATTCAAATAACAATGTTATAATTTATTATAATTTTTTCTTCCAATATCAATTTTAATATAAAAATACAATCACAAAATTATTATAATTTATTTTAATATAATTTATTATTCCAAATTTAAATTTATTATAAAATATAAATAAAATAATTTATCATTTTTCCTATTATAATTAATTAGTTAAAAAACCTACAAAATATTTCATTTTATTTTCTTTGTATTTTAAAAAAAAATTTAATTACAACTATTTTATATTATTTTTATCTTAATTTTAATAAACTAATAATCATAATTTTTAATAATTATTACAGAAAAAAAAGAATATTATTACAGAAAACAAAAGAGTGTTATTTCAGGAATTAAAGAATAAAGAGTGTTATTAGAGAAAATAAAAATATTCAAGAGTGTTATTGAAGGAAATGAAAAATAAAATGATGCTAGTGAGGTAAAAATTCGTAGGTTGAATGTTATGATATTTGTACCGTTTCATTAAGATAGGGATAATTAAATACATGTATGTATAAATTATTTGTGAGATATTTATTTAGTATTTCTTTCAAATTTTATCTGTGAATATCTGTAAATACAAATCTTTTGGCATTTATAATTATACGAAAAAAAATCTATAAGTATTATTTATCACATCACACACATCTCTTCTAGCATATTATCATAGATACTTGGAAAAGATACATGCACTTTAAATTTATATATTAGAGATTATGTATCTATCACATTATTGTTCTCTTTGACATCTGTCAAAGACAAGAAATATTATTTCCTCATATGATAAGATAAATTCCTATGATTTATAAGACAATTTTCTTCACACTACACGCTAAGTCATAAAAACCTCCCTCAACTTTGATCACCTTGTGTTTTCGTCTATGTGAGTGTTGTAAATAATAGTCATATTACACAGTGTTATCTCCCTGGTAAACACTTTTTTTTTTTTAATTTGCAAAACAAATGAATTAATGAGAAGTACAATGGGGAATGAAAAATATAAAAGGGCTCTTTAACACGTATACATCATAGCAAAAAGAAACATTAACCAATATAACTAACACCCCCATGACATGTTTTCAAGACAAGTGTACTTATCCATAAAGTGTTAAAGAAAAATATAGCTTACACTTTTCTGTGAACATTTTTTGTTAGAAAAACCAAAAAAAATTAATATAAACTTGGTACACAAATTGAGGTCTAAAGTCCTTCTAATATAGATGGCAGTTTAGCATTTCTTCAGCATCAGTGAATTTATCCTTGGATCGTGTTGAACATTAGACGGTCCAAAGTTCCTTTAGAGGATTAAATCATTTGATAAAGTTTTGATGATAACAAAACTGAAGTATACATTTATATTTGATGACTTATATACATTACACAGTTAACATTATTATTATTATTATTAAAGCAGGAGACACATGGTCCATAAAGAGATAAGTTTTCTTACTATTTACTTTTATGTGTTATTGATTTGATTTAAAATTTATTTTTATATCATATTGTGCTCTAACGTTCAAATTTGTTCATAACGGAAAATATTCAAATTATAATGAAGTATTTAATTGTGGTTAATTGATTTTATATCATAATGTGCATTAACGTTCAAATCTGTTCATAATAGAAATTATTCAAATGATTGATGAGTATCTCAGATATAATTTCTCTATGTTATAATAAATTATTTTCGATACAGACTTAATCAAGTTTAATGCAGTATGAAAATTGGAGAAGTATTTCCACTTTGAGCTTCATACATCAGAAAGTCAAGATTGCTCTGTTCAAGCATCCCAACGGCTAGTTTCTAAAAAGCTACATATAGAGGAGCAAGTTCAAGTTGAAATACAACAAGAAGAAGCAAAAAGAGAAATACATCATATAATACATTGAAGAAGATATACTGAGTGTTTATTGTCAATCTGCTATAGAGAGCATATAGAGTTTTGGGTTGTTGAAACCATTGTGTAATTCTTCACCATTGTGAAGTAAACCCTTGTGAGCTTTCATTGTTCTCTCTTTTAAGAGTGTTTATTTCAATCTTGAGTGGTCTTGATCTCAGGGGAAGATTGAGACTGGTATAACCTGGAGAGGTTTGTGTACTCGTGATAACCTGGAGAGGTTTGTGTACTCGTTGTAACCTGGAGAGGTTTGTGTACTCGTTGTAACTATTCACTAAATAGTGGAACCTCTTGAACGGTTTGTTCAAGGGAGAACTGGACGTAGCCCAATAGATTAGGGTGAACCAGTATAAAACTGCTTTATCTGTGCTTATATATTTTTGTCTTTGTTGGTGGTTTCAATTTAGAGCGAATTGAGTTCAGGCTCCATTCAACCCCCCCTTCTGGAGCCAGTTGTTCCTACAGATCGAAAAATCATATGTCAGTCCCAAAACTTCCAATGTGTTGGTAGTCATGTTCATGGCTCGCCTCAAATATTGCATTAGTTGTGTTGATGGATTTCCATACTCTGATAGATGACAATTGATGTAAACAGGTTTTCGCCTTGCTTGATTTTGAATTTTTGAAGAATTGAAGTGGAAGGGATGGAGCTACAAAAGTTAGGAAAATACATGGTGAATTCTCACGGTGATGGAATTGATCTAGATGTAAAACCTGCCTCCACCCCTCTTTCTACTTCATGTGATTTGAATCCAAATGCTCCCTCGTGTGATATCTGGAAGTTCAGTCGTATTAATGGTTACAATATTTGTATCTCATCCACCCAATTGCTTCTTTCTTAGTGAATAAACTATCATAATACATGCAAGCTCCCACTGAAATTCACATGAAAGCTGCCAAGCGTATATTCCGCTATCTCAAGGGGATACTTGACCATGGTCTTCACCTCTCTCGCACCACAAATTTCTCTCTCACAACATTTTGTGATTCTAATTGGGCTAGAGGTACTCCTGATTGCAAGTCTATTGCTGCCTATCTTATTTATATGGCCTCCAATGTCATCTCTTGGTTCTCTAAAAAGCAACCATGTTGTTAAATCATCAACGAAGGTTGAATATCAAACTATTGCAACCATCACCACTGAACAATTGTGGTTATAGGAACTATTAAAGGAACTTGTTCATCCAATCACCAAGACGCCGCATTATTTTATGATAATATTGGAGCTAGCTACCTTTGTGTCAATCCTATGTTCTATACTCACATGAAACATCCTGTCATTGACTACCATTTTGTTCGCGACTTGGTTGCTTCTAAGGAACTTAAGTGTCTCATGTACCAACAAATCATCAACTAGCTGATCTACTTACCAAGCCTCTGTCTCACTCTCGCCATGCTTTTCTTCTAGAGAAGATTTTCGGTCTCCCTCCTCCATCTTGCGAGGGCTTGTAGACTCTCTCTCTATTCATAATAAGCAATTAGTCGTAGATCATGGGCATACTTCATCACACACACCCTTAATTATAACTTATGTTATTCCTTAATTATTTGTCATCATGTACATATCTTTCTATATCTTTCTCTGTTACACTTATTCAGGAACAAATGATTTTGCAATTCATATATATACTCGTACATATTTGTACAAGATAAGTGGATGCAAACTTCATCTTACAAATCAATTTTATAAGATTGAATTAAAAAAGTCTACTTCTTAAGAAATGATACATTTAATAAACTCTTTGTTTACTTTAAGACAGGGTTGGATCAAGGCTCAAGCAGATAAAACAATCGTTTTAGGTTTCAAAGTCTCATGCCTAAAAAAATTTAATATTAATACATTATTATAAAATTTAAAAAATATTTAATTTTAAAATTACACTTAAAATATCTTAACTGACTTTAAGTTTACATAGGTACTATAAATATTCTTTAATGGCTTTAATTTATATTAGTAATATAAACATTATTTAATGAATAATATTTTTGGAACTTTCTTCTAATAAATTAATAGTATTTTTTCCAAAAAGGAAAAAAGATTAACAATCAAGGAATCCTAAATATTAAATTTTTTTAATTTCTTTCTACAATTCCATCCTATTGACATCATTTATTTATATGTCCTTTCTTACTCTTTCACTTATCTCTTCCCTTTGTCTTTATCTTTAGCTTCTTCACTTATCTCCTTCTTCCTTTTTCTTACTCTTTTATTAGTTATTCTATATTATCGTTTCGATTTGAGTGTTTGATTGTCATTTGGTCATTATGCAGTTCCAAATTTAATTTATCATTCTATATTGTGTGTTTATGCGTACGTCTCTATTTGGAGACTTGAAGCAGTAGATTGACGGATTGGAGTTTATGTTCGTTTTTGTTCCCTTTGAGTGCATCAATATCAGGTAAAAGTACTATCAAATTGTTGAATTGATCCCAAACTCCATTTCTTTTCATTCATTTCTAAATAATTTGTGCTAATTTGTCAACACCCAATTTTGTCATGTTGAAAAATGATAAAATAAAAATATTTTGGGTTTATATTTTCAAATAAAATATATAAAAAAATAAAAAAATAAAAAATAGAAATAAAAAATAATAAAAATGATAATAGTAACAAAATCAAATGAAATAAATAAATAAATAAAATAAAATAAATAATAATAAGAGAATAATAATAATAAAAATGCAAGACAATAATAATATATGGAGAAAGAGAGAGAATAAAAAATTGGAAACGATAGTGCTGCAAAAAGAGAAGGAGAACAAAAGTTCAAATGGAATGACACATGACAGCCACACATTGGTTGAAGGCACTATTCATGCTCTCCCACATGCATACATAAGGAGTAATTCTAGGAGCAATAGGTAGCAGGTCATTTAGGACGATTCTGGTGCCTAAACACAACACGCTGGACCTTCATGAGCCTGGGCCGCCAGAAGGTGACTGGATGAACCTTCGGTGGCCGGTTTTCACTTTCAAAGATGGATATATAAGGGGTTCATATGTTGCACCTCACACACACATTCATTTTGCGATTTTCTTGCATATTCAAATTCCTAAAGCATTAGAGAATGGGAGAGAGTAATCGGAAGAGAGAAAGAGTGAGGAACCTTTTCCAACTACTGGACCAGCAGTTCGAGATCATCGGAATCTCACCAGAAAATCGCTCCGGTGAGATCTTGTTTGTATATTTTAGCTTTGTTTTTACGTGTATTTTGCTTGGATTCACTTGATGTACCTTGTAGGAGCTTAAATAAGTAATTATATTAAGTTATGATGCTTAAAATAAGTCAAACACGTAGAATCAATTGTGAAAAATACTCGTTGTGGCATTTCGTCGAGCACCTGGTGTGCACGATTTTGTCCAGTGGTCTCACTTTGGAGTGAATTTGAGAGTAATATGTGGACCTGTGAGATTGATGGATGAGTGCGTTAGAAATAGATTTTGGATATCTTTTCAATGATATATTACATGACCATTTATGATAACCGTAAGTGATCCAAATCTAGCCCCGAAGTTCGGATTTCACCATTAATCTTATTTCATGGCACATAAAATAACACAAGTTGATCATTGACACAACTTTGAGGATCTCGTTCTCGAGCTCCTTGAACTTGTAGGAGTTGTGTGAATATGCTTTGGAAAGAAATCATGGAGCTCTTTGCAGTGATATATAGCTTCGCCATTTATGATAGCTTTAGATCTCTCAAAACTGGCCCTGAAAATTGGTTTTCGCCACTGGTTCTGGTTGCTTGGTGCATGAAGTGTGTAAGTTGGTCACTGGACCAACTTTGGAGCATGTGTTCATGCAATCCTTGAATTTGTATGAGCTGTGTGAGTAGGCGTTGGAAAGATCTCCTAAAGCTCTTCAAATTGATATATGTTAAGGCCATTTGTGAGACCATTAAGACCCCCAAAATCAACCCAAAAAAGCGGGTTTTGCCACTGGATTCTATGTGCCTAGTGCTGAAATGCACAAGTTGGTCACTGGACCAACTTTGAGGATCTCGTTCTCGAGTTCCTTGAACTTGTAGAAGTTGTGTGAGCATGCATTGGAAAGAGCTCCTGAAACTCTTTAATTTGGTATATAGCTCGTTCATTTACTTACCCATTTGATACCTCAAATTACCCTCCAAAGTTTGGGTTTTATCATTTTATACTGCCCCCACTTGCTGAATTTTCTAAGTCTCAAACCTTTTGCTTTGGCTCATGAGGCTTGCTTGAGTTACATGAACCTTCTAAGTGGCACGAATGTTGCCCAAAGAATGCGTTTGATCTAGCTCATGGCTTGCATCTTGAACAAATCCTCCGCTTTTGGCTTTCCTTTTGTCTTAGTCCAATATAAGTAAAAACTTAATCCATTGAGGTGATAGCCCTTGGCACGTATGATGCCTCTTTAGGGTTCATCGACAGTGGTTAAGAATAGAACTTCCTCTCGCTCCAAAGCTTTGGCTCGTTTAGACTCGCAGTATAGGAAAATGCACGTATGCTGCTACCTTTCATGAGAGTTTAACGAATTAAAGTATAATAGCCCAACCTTACAACTCCCATGTGAGCCACGTCCGCTGACATAGTGTGTGGAGTATTTGCGCACGATTGCTACCTTCCTTTTGATAAGCCTTTTCTTCATTGTTAGCGTCTTTTCTTCATAAAAATTCCAAAAAGACCAAAATACCCCTCATCAACAAATCTAGTAAAAAAATAGAAAAAATAATAAAATAATAAAATAATAAAAAATCATAAAAAAACTCAACTCCCCTTGTTTGAAGAACTACCTAGGAACGAGGTCAAACCTCGTTAGGTCCCCCTTAATTTAAATCCCCATTTTTACTTGCGCTTCTTTGTTTAAATTAGGAAATTAAAGTATTTAGAAAATCTTTTATTTCTCATTCACATTTCGATTCAGGTACTGTATTCGGACAAGCAAAATGAAGTGGGATGCTAATACTTTCCCTATTCGTAACCGACTCCCTTATCCTTTCCTCTTTTTTTGGTTTCCATAGTTTTCCTTAAAATTATGGTGATGACTCTATTTTTTATTATTTTTATTTACTTCCTCCATATTACACAATTAAAATATTTTTCTTTTTTTGAGTCGTCATTTGTCGTCGACGAGGTCGTGACAATATTCAAAGAAAATCATTGAAAATTTAGAACTTATAAATTACCAAAAGACATTTATGAGCAAGATAGAAAGAGACCCGAGACTTCAAGACAAGATACTACCATTAAGTTCATTGTTTTGATAATGAGGTTTGATCTTTCTAACTTAGTCTCATTTTATATAATTATAACTTATATCCAGTGTTATATATATTATAGTTTTTAACTTTATATAAAAAAATATACAAATATGTCAATTAGAAAATATGAATTAAGTTATTGAAAACTTAAAAACAAAGAATTGAGAAACAAGATAATTTATTAAATCTTGATGGTTTAGATTTATTTTCAGAATTAAATATTTTAAAAAATATTATAAAATTGAAAAATGATAAACTAATTGACATTCTTAAGAATAAAAAATAAATTCTTTTTTAAATATATATATATATATATATATATATATATATAATTTCAATATGAGTTAATTCAGTTGAAAAGTTAAAACTTACATGTTTGAACCTTAAAACTTTTTGTTTAGTATATCATATAGTTATTAATATTTGGTTAAAAAATGTTGATTTTCACTGAATTATATTATTATCATTATAGTTTTCTAATAAGAAAACACCTAATTATAATTTTGATAAAACATGTTATTTTTAGAACGATGAGAAAGATTTTAAGCCCAACTAACATGAACTCGGGGTATTGTTTGTAGATAGAGGTGTTTGTGATTTTTTTTTAATGTTTTTTTTAAATAAACAAATGGGTCAATAAAGTTATTTGAGATGTTGATTTCATAATTAATATTTTTTTTTAAATCTAATAGATTTTAATTTACTTTTAATTAATAAAAACTTAGTTTCTTTAAAAAAATTTAAATCATTTTAAAATTACATTATGAAAATACTTGGTTTCGTATGATAAAATATACAATAAAAAGTACATACATTTTTTAATTAGTATAAATATAGAGACAAAAATAATATAATATTAATTTAAACTGTTTGTATAATATGTACATAAATGTGAAAATATAATTTTATAAAAAAAATAAATTGAATGTTTACCATATTAAAAGTTTGTTTTTATATATTAGATGAAGCTTTAAACACGTAATACTTGTAAAATTTACTATGAAAAGAGGACCACAAATTTATTCCAATTTAGAAATGAAAAAAATTTCATAGTCATCATAAATCATAATCAAAATTAAATACATGTTAAAAAGAGAGTTTCAAATTATCCTCCCTTATGCATTCAAAATGTTCTTTTTAAAATCTATAAAAAAGATACAAACTATTGATTAAATTTAACATTGCATTAAAATTTTAATTTTACATTATTGAATTAATACATTACATTTTTATTAAAATTTATGTTATATTAATTTAAATTAATTGTAATAATTAACTAGAACAATGTATATACCAGAGCAATATACTTAACTAAAAAAAGTCAAGATGGAAAATATTTTATAATTTAAAAAGTATTTTGAAGTAAATTTTAAAATTTAATTCAACTTTTTTTTTTAATTTATTACACAAGAAGGGTTGAAAGAGAGATAATAGACAAGATTGTTGCTTATAGGAGAAGGAATTGATCATAAATTTAGATATTTGTATATGGTACGTTTGATTTGCATCAAACGGTTGTGATCGGCTGTGTGAAACCTTGTCAGTTATGCTATAAATATAGGTGACTATGTTCTCCTAATTGAAAATAGAAATGGACTTTGAAGACAGAAATGGAATTTGAAAATTACGGTTATTATTAGACTTATTATTATAATTAAAATAATAATAATAGTAATTATTAGTCTTATTATTTATTAATATTATTATTCTTATTACTATATTTTTATTATTCTTGTAATTAGTATTATATTTATTATTATTATTAGTATTATTATTAGATTGATGGTCAATTTATCAAGGATTTTACTAATGGATTTAATTTGTTAGTAAATTGGTGATTAATTAACTGACGGATAATTTCACGATAATTTTGTCTGTCGGTAAATCCATTGATAATTAGGTAAATTCCTTGGTAAATTTATTTGAAGTAAATTTTAAAATTTAATTCAACTTTTTTTTTTAATTTATTACACAAGAAGGGTTGAAAGAGAGATAATGGACAAGATTGTTGCTTACAAGAGAAGGAATTGATCATAAATTTAGATATTTGTATATGGTACGTTTGATTTGCATCAAACGGTTGTGATCGGCTGTGTGAAACCTTGTCAGTTATGCTATAAATATAGGTGACTATGTTCTCCCAATTAAAAACAGAAATGGACTTTGAAGACAGAAATGGAATTTGAAAATTACGGTTATTATTAGACTTATTATTATAATTAAAATAATAATAATAGTAATTATTAGTCTTATTATTTATTAATATTATTATTCTTATTACTATATTTTTATTATTCTTGTAATTATTATTATATTTATTATTATTATTAGTATTATTAGATTGATGGTCAATTTATCAAGGATTTTACTAATGGATTTAATTTGTTAGTAAATTGGTGGTTAATTAACTGACGGATAATTTCACGATAATTTTGTCTGTCGGTAAATCCATTGATAATTAGGTAAATTTCTTGGTAAATTTACTACAAAAATTTTTGTCGCTAAAATCTGTCAGTAATAAAATTTTACCAAGAAAAATTTATTTGTCAATAATATTTTGTCGGTAATAACAATTTTTCTTATAGTGGTAGCTGGGAAAGGAATATAAATTGTCTTTGAAGTTCTATTCTCTTCATCTACCAAAGTAGTTGTCTTGGATGGAATAATGAATGACACATTGTTAAGTGATAGTGTTCTATGCAACTTCTCACTCCAAGCTTGACTTTTACCTGATTTTTAACATGAATATACACTTCTTCAGTGAGCCAATGCAATTTGTATGATCTAGGATGGGGGATGACATTAGAGTTAGATTAAACTTATTGACCAGTCTAGTGCTAGAAAATCTGAGGGGAGAAACACTAGGGAGACAAACAAGAATGAGACAAGAGCCAAACATACAAGGAAATGACACCACCTTCAACCCAAAACCTTAAGGCATTAGGTTTGTGGGTCTTCTTTCTTATATGTGGCTCAACTTTCTCATTCCTACTCAATGTGAGACTTAGACTCACACTTGGGTTGATTTTCTCCTTGTGAGGCCCAAACCCATTATGTTTTGGTGTGTCCATGACACATGATAGACCTAATATAATACATCATTATAATTAGGATAAAAAGGTTAACCCTAAATGTGTGTAATGGATGTGCAACCATGAGAGCATTGGTATGTGTAGAGAAGTGTGTGAGCAGTCGCTTTGAAGAAAAGAGAGAGAAAGAGAGAGAGAGAGGCAAGCACAATTTACAACTACTTTCTATAGCAACCTATGTTGGTTGTTTTGAAGATCCAACGATGAAACCTTGTCTGATTGAGCTGCAATTTTTATTAAAGATTTCTCACTCGTATTTCTTCAATCTGAACGGTGAGATTGTCTACTAGAGGTTTGTAGAAGCGTCAAGAAGTTTGTGAAGAGCTATTGTCCGCAGGAAGTTCCTATTACCGTCAGTCTTAGTTGTTTTGGAAATCCAACTTTGAAATCTTCTCCAATTGCTCTGAAATTTTTACTGGAGTTTTACCACTCAAAGTTAGTTATTTTAGACGGTTGTATTTGAGATCGAAGCTCTAGTTTATTTCCAGAAAATTTGTGAACATTAGCTATATTTTCTAGTGACGAGATTCTTGAACTTTTCCTTATTAATTTCAATTTGTTGATATTTTTGGTTATTGTTGGTGACCATTTGAGGATTAGGAAGAGTTGTATTGATATGCTTTGTGATTGGTTTTTTATGAGACTTATTGTACTTTTGTTTTGGTATTAGTGGAGTATTTACCATCCCGTGGGTTTTTTTTATCTCTCTTGAGAGGTTTTTTCCACGTTAATTATTGGTGTTGATTTATTCTTTTGTTTTTAACTGCATATTGGTTTTTGTTTGGATTGATTGATTGCGTTCAGGGTGTTTCCATATTGTTTTGATAAAAGTGAATCTTATTGTTTTCGCTGCCTGACTCCTATCATCTAGTACTACAAGAATTACAACACAACCCGTTGTCTATGATGAAAGAACAAGCGTTTTCTAAAATATTACAACCTGTATGAAAAATATTCTCCCTCTGAGACATGGGTTGAGGACTACTGATTATTGAGGGTTCAATGGATCATGAGTAACTCTCCCTCACATATATATGCATCTTCACTAGTTTGACTCTCAAACTTTTCACTCACACTATCATCCTTAGACTCATCCTCATTGCTATATATGTCCTGACCCCTCATAAGAATGGTTATCATAAAGGACATTGAGCCTTAACATGTCCTAAGCCTAAACACTTAAAATATTTGATATCATTAGTGCGAGTGGATGTAATATGCCCATCTTTCTTTTCATATTTTTCTTGGACTACGCTTGGAGAAGGATTTTCTTTCGATTTTCCTTTGATGGTTTTGCTCTCCCTCGGATAATCCCTTTTGAGATAAGAGTCAGAGTAATAACTTATTTGTAATCCTTTTATTAAAATTTGTTGCTCAACTTTTATACATATTTGGACCAGATCATGAAAATCACGATATAGAAGAAATTCCACTTTAGACAGAAGTGTTTGTGATTTATTTTGTTATATTTTTTCTTTAAATAGACAAATGAGTCAATACAGTTAAAATTGATTAGATATGTTGATTTCATAATTAATATTTTTAAAAAATTTAACAAATTTTAATTTACTTTTAATTAATAAAAAACTTAGTTTCTTTAAAAAGTTTTAAATCATTTTAAAATTAAATAATTGGTTTTATATAATAAAATATACAATAAAAAATGCATACATTTTTTAGTTAGTATAAATATAAAGAAAAAAAATAATGTAATATTAATTTAAACTATTGTATAATATGTACATAAATGCGTTAATATAATTTTATAAAAAAATAAATTTAATGTTTACCATATTAAAAGTTAGTATATATATATTAGATGAAGCTAAAAGGTAATAGATATTATTTGAAAGTTGTAAAATTTACTAGTCATGAAAAATTTATTCCAATTTAGAAATGAAACAAATTTCAAAGTCATCTCATAATCAAAATTAAATGCATGTTAAAAGGAGGGTTTCACATTATCCTTCCTTATTATGCATTCAAAATGTTCCTGTTAAAATCTATAAAAACTATACAAACTATTAATGATATTAAAGTATTTAAATTAATATTTATTAATTTTAATAAGAATTTATTATTTATAATAATATTAAGCTTATTAGTAGAAAAGTTTTAAATTAATAAAATTATCCAAAAATATCATCTAAATAGCATTAAAGTTTACTAATTTATTAAATAGAGTGAGATACTTAACTGAACAAAAAAAAGTCAGGTTGAAAAAGTATTTTGAAGTAAATTTTAAAATTTAACTCAACTTTTTTTTTTTAATTTATTACAAAAGAAGGGTTGAAAGAGAAATAATCAATAAGATTGTTGCTTACACGGGAAGGAATTTATCACCACGCGTAAATTTAGATGTTTGTTTGTATATGGTATGTCGGATTAGCATCCTACATTTGTGATCACTGGCAGTGTAAAATCTTGTGAGTTATGCTATAAATATAGGTGATTGTGTTCTGAAAATTGACAACAGAAAACAACAGAAATGGGCTTTGAGGGTTTACCAGAAGGCTGCATAGCTGACATTCTCTCTTGCACCACACCCACTGACGCGTGCAGGCTCTCTCTCGTTTCCAAGCTTTTCTATTCCGCTGCAGAATCTGACGCACTTTGGGAACGCTTTCTTCCTTCCGATTATCGTTCCATCCTTTCCCAATGTATGCTTCCGGACTATCCCTCCAAGAAGGCCCTTTACCTCGCTCTATCGGATCATCCTCTCATCCTTGACGAGGGCAAGAAGGTAAATGTTGTTTTGGTTTATCAAACCTTCTCTGTTGCTTTGGTTTATCAATTAACTGTCCAATCTGTGGAATGCAGAGCTTCCAATTGGAGAGAAAGAGTGGGAAGAAGATTTACATGCTTGCTGCCAGATCTCTCTCCATTGTTTGGGGAAGTACTGAGCAGTATTGGAACTGGTTTACTCAACCTGATTCCAGGTCAACTTTTTTGTTTTTTTTGACACTAATTGTTGTTAGATTGTTGTTGGTGCATCTGCATTATTATGATTAGTGTATATATGTTGATCTTCAACTTTTTGAGTGCTTGAATTCAAAATGTTTTGATTGGGGAAAATCAATCATATCTACTACAGCCGCTAGATAGGTTGGTTTATCACCTTCAATTTGTAGCGTTACATAATTAGTTGTGATCTCACTTCAGAATCAAGGGATCTTGGGAGACTTCATTATTTTCATATTTACCAGTTAATGGAGTAATATCAGATATGCTAGTCACTATACTTGTTAATTTGAAAAATTGCTAGTTCTGGACAATTTGGGAGCACCAGACATACTAATTTCTTGATCCTCTTACTCCCTCTGCTTGTCCCCCCCTCTCCCAATTCCTGTGTCCACTCTGCGCCTCCCTATTTGACTATTGCCCTGGGTAGTTCTTTAGATTATTATCCCTCTCTTTCTCATGCTGCGGTCCTCCACTTTGGATCGTCTCACTTTAACTTTAGTAACACCGGGTCTCGTGTGCACATTGTATTTTCTTGTCATCTGGCGAGGACTTTGGTCGGAGGATATGAATACTCTGTAGCAAACCTGCAAAATTACCTATCTTTGTATTAATTAGATCCATAACCAAACGCAGCAAGTCTAGTTCCACAGACTCAAGATAGAAGCACCAATTAGTGACTTTCTGTTAAAGGAAGAGTCTGGTAAATAGCTGGGTAATAAGGCGGGAGTGAACACGATTGTTTATCTGTTTTGGCCAAGTCCTTAGGCTAGGATAATTTCTCCATACCTAGGAGATCAGTATCTGGTTTTTCTTTGGTTAATAGTTAAATTTGATATATATGATATTACTCCCTCCTTGGATAAGAATTGTTCCTATCAATTGATGCTTTTATTGAGAGAATTGAAGATGGAGGTATAGGTGTGCACAAATTCCAATGGTTGGCCCCTCAGTGAATTGACATTCTTGATACTTGAGTGGTGGCTGTTGAGTCTATTCTAAAAGATAAGAGGCCTTTCTGCATGATCATCGGTCAAACTTGAAATAACATACAGTGCAGCTTAATTCAGCTAAACTGGGTTCTTCCTGATTAGCATTGGGTACATTACCACATCCCTTTCAGCTCCACATTCTCTAAGGCATGAGAAGGATTTCACTACCAACAGTGGCAATTGGAGCTGTTTAACTCATTGTTGGTAGGTGGATCTGAGTAAAACAATAACATGAGATTTTTTATTTTTTTTTTGTGATACGAATTCCCTCGTCAGTAAGAATTGTTCCTATAACCCTCAAATCTGAATCTCAATAACAGTGAAGGTGTTCAACTGTATTATAATTCTTTCCTAATATATAGTTGATTATTATCATAATTGACAATTTCTAGACCCGAAATCAGTTTTACTGTCAACACTCTCTTACATGCGGATGCAGTCTATCATTGTGCGCTCAGATATTTTAAAGGCACTTTTCGCTAGGATCTCCTATTTTCTGCCACTTCGTGCTTACACTTACAGGTCTAAGCAGTTGCTGAATAATCCACATGTGTGGACACCTGCAGACCCTAAAAATTTTACCGTGTTTGTCTTGGATTTCAAGCCTTAAAGTATCTTGGGTAAACAGGGATCCTAATCCTAGGCAAGCTAGTCTGTTAGTTTCTCTTCATTCTCATAGGAATTGACTATCTTGGAAAACAACGAAGCAATCTAATGTCAAGTGTCATCAATTCATCTGTATAGGCTAATTTGTGGTCCTTGGCAGTGTTGGAAAGTAAATTAACTTGGTCATTGTATTTCTAGCATACTTTATTAATTTCTTCAACTATATCCCTTATTTAGTTATTGTAATAATAACAGTTATCCAACTGCTTCTAAACTCTCTGATAAGATCATGAAGAATATACGTATGGTCTCATTTTAGTTCATGTTTGTATCCACCATCAGGTTGCTAACATAGCATATGTATGGATAAAAGTTCGGAAAGTGCTTTTGGGAATTCTAATGCTCATTCCTAAATTCTTATACAAAATAAAGAAGGAAGAATTAGTGTTTTTAAGGTCACAGTAATGTACTACACAACATTTTTCAGTTTCTTGTTTCAATGGCCACTGTACTGAATATGGATGCTTTCTTTTCTTGTTACACTTCATTGTCGCTATTATTCCTCTCCTTGTAATTTCTTAATTTCTTCGTAATCTTTTGAGCAGGTTCCCGGAAGTTGCTAATCTCGTAGACGTGTGTTGGCTTGAAATTCGTGGGGTGTTAAATACCCGTATCTTGTCCCCGGATATTCAGTATGCTGCTTACTTTGTTTTCAAGATGCTCGATGCTTATGGTTTTAGAAACCACAGTGTGGAGTTATCAGTTGATTTCGATGGTGACCATGCTAGTACCAAAAATGTATGTCTGCATCCAATCGAAGAAGGATCATCAAACGAGGAAAGAGTTGCGGGGTTGCAGTATCCCAGTGTAAGAAGTGATGGGTGGTTGGAGATTGAGATGGGAGAATTATCCAATATTGGTTTAGAAAATGAAGTGCAGATGAGTGTGATGGAGGTAAAGGATGGTCATTGGAAGTCTGGCCTCTGTGTCGAAGGAATAGAGGTTAGGCCTAAGTATGAAAGTTAAGCAACCGAAATTTACTGTGTAATTTAATTCAAAAATCAGAACTATATATGCATAGATCTTGCCTCTTGGATGCCAGAATGCTGCTTGTATATTTTAAGCATCAACCTTTGAACTCTGATGTATTTTCATACTAAATATATACTTCCAACTTCAACAACTCAGTTTCTCTTTACAGGAACAAAATAAAAGTACATAACATCAAAACATTTGATGTTCCTATAATGCATCAACTTATTCATGTTGAGTTTTCGTATTTAACTTGTCATTTGTTATCTTAGGCTGTATTTTGTTGAATTAATTTGTAGATAAAGTTTATTTAATTGCATTAATTTAATATGGATTATTAATTTAATATGGATTGAAGAGATTTACGGGATGAGATTTTTGTTTATTTGAAAAGATTTAAAAGAATAAAATTTGAAATTGCGAATTAGTCTTTGTAAATGAGTTGAAAATTAAGAAACATCATTTTTTATAAGAGTTAATTAGTAATTTTACACATATCATTTAAAAAAATAAAATAAATCTATAACATTTACCAAATCATTTTTAAATTTTCATAAATATTTTTTTAAATTAATTCATTAATTCAAACAACTTTATTATCCATATACATTTTATTCAAACTTTTTTAAATTTATTCTATCAAATCTACTTTTTTTCAACTAAACAAAGTCTTACTATTCACACAAAACCCAAAAAGATAAATACAATTTAAAAGCTTTAATTATAAACATATTTTTTTATAACATAACCAACTTCAAGTTTCTAGCCACAAGAACGATAATGAGAAAGGATAAACACAATTCAAAAGCTTTAATTATAAATATATTTTTTTACAACATAACCAGCTTAAGTTTCTAGCCATGAGGAACGATAATGAGAGAGGTAAAAGTAATACTTACCTACCATTTATTACTTGTCTCGTCAAAAAAATTTTGAGTCATTATCTATTAGTTATTGGGTATCATGGAAAAATTCTTATGTATTTCTTTTTCTTTTTAATTTTTTAATTTAAAATAAATTATTTGAAAACAATTATTTAAAATATATATTTATATAAAAATTAAATTTAAATATATAATTAAAATAACATTAATTAAATATTAGTGCAGATAAATTTATATTCCTGAAAACTAAATTTAAATAAGTTAAATCGTATAAGTATTTTTAAAGTAATTTTTTCGAACAACTTCAGTTTCATAGGTTTGAATAATATATAAAACTAAATTCTTATAAGTTTTTCTCTCATCAATAACATGATTGATTTTATTTCTTTTAAGAGATTTAAATAAAATTTACTAACCATAACTAACAAGTATATGCATGATTTTATTTCTTTTAAAATATTTAAATAAAATTTACTAATGATGATTAACAAGTATATGTAGGTTGAATATTATAATATTTGTACCATTTCATTAAGAAATGGATAATTAAAATACACCTATGTATAAATTATTTGTGAGATATTTAGTATGTTAAAAATTTTATCCGTAAATATCTATACATACAAATCTTTTTTATCATTTCTAATTATACGCAAATATTTATAATAATTATTTATCACATGACACACTTCTAACATGTTATAATAAATATTTGGAGAAGATAAATGAACGTTAAATTTATATATTAGAGATGATGTATTATCACATTATTATTCTTTTTGATATCTATCAAAGACAATAAAAATATTATTTTCTTATGATAGAATAAATTCCTATGACTTATAAGACAATTTTTTTTTCACATTACACATTAAGTCATAAAAACCTCCCTCTAATTTGATCACTTTATATTTTCATATATATGAGTGCAGTAAATAATACTAACATTACATAAAGTTATCTCTTTGGTAACATTTTTTTTTAATTATCAAAAAGAATGAATTAATGAAAAGCACAAAGAAAATGAAAAGCACAAAAGGTAGATTTAACCCGTATACATCAGACAAAAAAAATATTAACCAAACTCACACCCCATGAATCAGACCAATAAGAAACGTTAATCAATGCAACTGACAATCCCATTACAGGTGTTCAAGTCATGTGTATCTCTCCATAAAGTGTTAAAAAAAATATATCTTACACTTTTCAGTAAACATTTTTTGTTAGGAAAAAAAAAATTCAGTATAGACTTAGTACTAGGTCTAAAATTAAAATGCATTTAAAAGGAGAGTTTCAAATTATCCTTCCTTGCATTCAAAATGTTCTTTTTAAAATCTATAAAATAGATTCAAACTATTTATTAAATTAGCATTTCATTAAAATTTTAATTTTACATTATTAAATTGATACATTACATTTATTAAAATTTATGTTATATTAATTTAAATTAACGTAATAATTAACTAGAACAATTTATAAGAGAGCAATATACTTAAGTGAAAAAGATAAAGTCAGGTTAAAAAATATCTTATTTGAAGTAAATTTTGAAATTTATCTCAATTTTTATTTGTTTTAATTTATTACATGAGAAGGGTTGAAAGAGAGATAATGGACAAGATTGATGCTTACACAAGAAGGAATTGATCACCACGCTAAAATTAGATGTTTTTTGTTTGTTTGTTTCTTTGTTTGTATATCTTACTATGGATTTGCATCATGGATTTGCATCAAACAGTTGTGATCTTGTCAGTTTAGCTATAAATATAGGTGACTGTTATCTGCGAATTGAAAACAGAAATGGAATTTGAGGGTTTACCAGAAGGCTGCATATCTGACATTCTCTATCGCACCACACCCGCCGATGCGTGCCGGCTCTCTGTCGTTTCCAAGCTTTTCCATTCCGCTGCAGAATCTGACGCTCTGTGGGAACGTTTTCTTCCTTCCAATTATCGTTTCATCATCTCCCAATGTATGCTTCCGGACTATCCCTCCAAAAAGGCCCTTTACCTCGCTCTATCGGATCATCATGTCATCCTTGACGAGGGCAAGAAGGTAAATGCCCTGCATGTTTTGCATCTTTCAAACCTTCTCTGTTGCTTTGCTTTATCAATTAACTGTCCAATCTGTTAAATGCAGAGCTTTCAATTGGAGAAAAAGAGTGGGAAGAAGATTTACATGCTTGCTGCCAGATCTCTCTCCATTGTTTGGGGAGATACTGACCGGTATTGGAACTGGTCTAGTCACCCCGCTTCCAGGTCAACTCTTTCGTTTTTCTACACTAATTGTTGTTAGATTGCAGTTGGTGCATCTGCATTATTATGAATAGTGTATATATGTTGATCTTCAACTTTTGAGTGCTTGGATTCAAAATGTTTTGATTGGGAAAAATCAATCATCTCTACTACAGCCACGAGATAAGTTCCTTTATCACCTTCAATTTGTAGTGTTACATTATTAGTTGTGATCTCATTGTTGGTTGGTGAATCTGAGTAAAACAAAAACATGAGATTTTTTTTTGGTGATACGTCGTCAGTAAGAATTGTTCCTATACTATACCCCTCAAATCTGAATTTCAATAACAGTGAAAGTGTTCAACTGTATAATAATTCTTTTCTAATATAGTTGATTATTATCATACTTCACAATTTCTAGACCCGAAATCAGTTATACTGTCAATACTCTCTTACATACGGATGCAGTACATCGTTGTGTGCTCAGATATTTTAAAGGCACTTTTCGCTAGGATCTCCTATTTTCTTCCACTTCGTGCTTACACTTGCAGGTCTAAGCAGTTGCTGAATATTCCACACGTGTAAAAAGTTTACGGTGTTTGTCTTGGATTTCAAGCCTTAAAGTCTCTTGGGTAAACAGGGATCCTAATCCTAGGCATCTTGGGCAAGCTAGTCAGTTAGTTTCTCTTCATTTTCCTAAATCTAATGTCATCTGTATAGGCTAATTTTTGTCCTTGGCAGCGTTGCAAAGTAAATTAACTTGGTCATTGTATTTCCAGCATAATTTATTCATTTCTTCAACTCTATCCATTATTTAGTTATTGTAATAATAACAGCTATCCAATTGCTTCTAAACTCTCTGATAAGATGATGAAGAATAGACATTACCTGACATATTTTGAGGGAAACGTATGGTCTCATCTTTGTTTATGTTTGTAGCTACCATGAGGTTGCTAACATAGCATATGTATGGATAAAAGTTCGGAAAGTGCTTTTGGGAATTCTAATGCTCATTCCTGAATTCCTGTACAAAATGAAGAAGGAAGATATAGTGATTTTTAAGGTCACAGTAATGTATCTACACCTGTACAATTATGAGTCAATGAATTACTCAACTCTTTTCAGTTTCTTGTTTCAATGGCCACTGTACTGACTATGGATGCTTTCGTTTCTTGTGACACTTCATTGTCGCTATTATTCTTATCCTTGTAATTTTTTCATAATCTTTTGAGCAGGTTCCCGGAAGTTGCTAATCTCGTATTCGTGAGTTGGCTTGAAATTCGTGGGGTGTTAAATACCCGTATCTTGTCCCCGGATACTCAGTATGCTGCTTATTTTGTTTACAAGATGGAAGATGCCCCTGGTTTCAGAAACCGCATTGTGGAGTTATCAGTTGGTTTCGATGGTGACCATGATAGTACCAAAAATGTATGTCTGCATCCAATCGAAGAAGGATCATCAAACGAGGAAAGAGTTGCAGGGTTGCAGCGTCCCAGTGTAAGAAGTGATGGGTGGTTGGAGATTGAGATGGGAGAATTATCCAATATTGGTTTAGAAAATGAAGTGCAGATGAGTGTGATGGAGGTAAAGGGTGGTAATTGGAAGTCTGACCTCTGTGTCGAAGGAATAGAGGTTAGGCCAAACTATGAAAATTAAGCAACCGGAATTTACTGTTTAATTTAATTCAAAAAACAGAACTATATATGCATAGGTCTTGCCTCTTAGATGACAGAATGCTGCTTGCATATTTTAAGCATCAACCTTTGAACTCTGATGTATTTTCATACTAAATATATACTTCCAACTTAAACAACTCAGTTCCTCTTTACAGGAACAAAATAGAAGTAGATAACATCAAAACACCAGGGGTCACTCAAGGTCCAAGCAAGTAAAGCAACTGTTTTAGGCCTCAAGGTCTCAAAGGTCTTAAAAAAATTTAATATGCTTTAGGCCTCAAGGCCACAAAACAATTTAATATACTTTAAACCTCAAGGCCTAAAAAAATTTAATACTCATATATTATTATAAATTAAAAAATATTTAATTTTAAAATTATACTAACAAAATTTTAATTAAAAATTTAAATATTTTAACTTACTTTATATTTACATTGGTGCTATAAATATTATTTAATAATTTTAAATTTATATTGGTACTATAAATATTATTTAATAAATAATATTCTTGAAACTTTCTTCTAATAAATTAATAATATTTAAAAAAAATTTAAACAGTTAAGAAATTTTTCCTATCAAAACTTTCTAATTTATCTATTTTCTATATTTCAACATATTGATATCATCTGACTCTTCCACTTCTCTCCTTCTTTCTTTCTTTACTTATCTCCTTTATTCCTTTGTCTCTTTGTTCCTTCCACAATATTATTTCAATTTATCTTCAATTTTAAATTTCTTTCATTTCATGTTTAATCATTCTATAGTGTGCATTTATGTGCGCGTTTACTTAGAGATTATGAGCAGTAGCTTGATTGAGGAAGAATTTGTGTTTGCTTTGACTCCTTTTGAGTGATTAATATTCGGTAAAAATAATGAGATTGATCAATTGATCCCAATTTTTTTTTTATTTTTCGTATATGAGATTGATCAATTGATCCCAATTTTTTTTTATTCGTTATTGTTTAATTATCTTAAAATAATTTGTGCATGTTTAAGGAAGAGAATTTAGAAGTTACAAATTATATTTAAAGACCTACCAAATGACAGGATGAAATTATATTTAAAGACATACTAACGGACAGGATCGAAAGATAATAGAAGTTACAAATTATATTTAAAGACATACTAAATGACAGGATGGAATCATAATAGGAGACTTGAGACTCTACCATCAAGTTTATTGTCTTGACAATTAGATTTTATCCTTTTAATTTTAACTCATAAGTTATATTCAGTGAGATATATATTATAATTTTTAATTTTATATAAAAATATATAAATATGGAAACTAGAAAATTTGAATCAATTTATTCAAAACTTCAAAAAAAAAAATAAGAGTTGAACTTTTTGTTGAATCACAAAAAGGGACTATGGATAAATTTATAAAAATAAACAAAAAAATGAATTAGAAAATGCAAGTGAGTCTTCTTTAAATGAAGAACATAACAATATAAATTTAGGTGAAGATAACAATATAAATATAGGTGAAGACAATAATAAAGTAGTCAACGAAGATAATAATTTTGATTTTCAAACTTAGGATAATAATTTTGATTCTCCATCAATTCTCAAACTCAAGACAAAATTGTTCTAATATTAAAAATATCATAATTTAATTATTTTATTAATTTAAAAAAAGCCTCATTTTTTTATTCGCTTTAGGCCTCCTGAAACCTTGAGCCACCACTGATAAAACATTTAATGTTCCTATAATGCATCAACTTATTCATGCTGAGTTTCTGCATTTATCGTGTCATTTGTTGTCTTAATGTCCACATACAACACAAAGAATAAACACAATTCAAAAGCTTTCATTATAAACATATTTTTACAATATAACCAACTTGAGTTTTTAGTCATCACGAAGGATGACGAGATAGGTAAAAGTAATACCTACTACCATCTATTTAGTTATCTCATGAAAAAAAAGTTGCCTCATTCTCTATCTTGGTAGTTATAGGGTATCCATGAAAAAAAATATTTATGGATTTTCTTTTCTTTTTTATTTTTTTAATTTGAAATAAATTATTTGAAAACAATTATTGAAAATATAAATTTAGATCAAATTAATTTAAAAATATAATTAAAATATCATTAATTAAATATTAGTCCAGATAAATTTATATTACTGAAAACTAAATTGAAATAAGTTAGACCATATAAGTTTTTTAAATTGATTTTTTGAAACAATTTCATTTTCATATATTTGAATAATATATAAAACAAAATTCTAAATAATTTTTAAATGATTATTATTTGTTCATCATTAACTTTGTTAGGATTGATTTTATTTCTTTTAAGATATTTGAATAAAATTTATTAATGATGATTAACGATTATATTTAGGTTGAATATTATTATATTTGTATCCGTTCCATTAAGAATTAAAATACATATATCAATGTATAAGTTATTTATATATATATATATATATATATATATATATATATTTATATTTATTAGAGATATTCATTTAGTACTGGTTACAAATTTTATAAATTTTTTTTATCATTAGGTAAAAACTTATAGGTATTATTTATTATATCACCCACTTCTACTAATACACTATGTAGACACTTAGGAAGATACATACACGTTGAATTTACACATTAGAGATTATTCACTTATCATATTATTGTTCTCTTTGATAAGACATAGAATATTATTCTCTTATATGATAAGATAATTTTTTATGATTTATAAGAGAAATTTTTTATACTACACACTAACTTATAAAAACTTCCTTGACTTTGATCATTTTGTGTCTTTGTCTATGTGAGTGCAATAAATAATAAAGTCACGTTACATAGTATGATCTCCCAAAAAGAAACAACCAATACAACTCACACCCCCATGACAAGTTTTCAAGCCATGTGTACCTGTCCAGAAAGTGTAAAAAAAAAAAAAAAAAAAAGAGACATCTTACACTTTACTGTAAACATTTTTTGTTAGAAAAACTGCAAAAAAAACTTAGTATAGTCTTGGTACACAAAAACTAAGGTCCAAAGTCCCGCTAATCTAGATGCTAGTTTAACATTTCTTCAGCATCGTTGAATTTATCCCTAGATCGAAAATCATATGTCAATCCCAAAACTTCCACTATGTTGGTAGTCATATTCAAGTCTTACCTCAGATATTGTATTAGTTGTGTTGTTGGAGCTTCATACTCCAATAGATGAGAATTGATGGAAATCGGTTTTCGCCTTGTTTGATTTTGGATTTTTGAACAGTTGAAGTGGAATTGATGGAGCTACGAGAGCTAGGAAAATATATGGCGAATCCTCATGGTGATTGAATTGATCTAGATGAAGAATTGAGGTTGAAAGAGGTTAGGTCAACTCTTAAGTGGTATACTTAAGCTAAATTTCTAAAAGAGTTAACCTAGACGAAACTAAGTGAACAATAGAAGTTGAAAATTGGGAGTATAATTCTATCTTATAAGAAACTGAAATTACAATAGGTACTTATACTTATTTATAGTGTGTGACTGTCCAAAATGTGAAGCTAAATCTAAATTTTGAAATTTAAATTTAAAAATTAATTCAAAAACTCTCCATTGAGCACTTTCCATGTGGACTCCATGCTTCATTTGCCTTGCTTAAAATACTTTCCACTTGGAGCTACTATGTAGCCTCAAATGCTCTCCATGGTCACGTTACCATGTGCTTCCATGATTTCCATACAGCTGCACTTGTCATTCATATTTAAAAATTAATTTGAAAAGTCTCCAATGAGCACTTGCCATGTGGACTTCATCATTCCATTTGCAAGCCATGTGTCCTTAAGTCCTCTCCGTTGGCATGCTGCCATGTGTCTCCACGATTGCATGCAGTTGCACTTGCCATTTAAGCCTTAAGCGTGATGCATTCCATGCCACGTAAGCCTTAGGTGCTCCACATATGCCCTAGGTGGCTAAATTTCTCTTGATCGAATTATTAAGCTATAATCTCTTTTACAATTTTAATTTTTAAATATTTATAGACAGATGACTTTTTATTGCTCATTGATCTCTAGAGTGATATCTTCAAGGTTGGATTTGGGTCTGAAAAGTTGTTTGAAGGTTCAAACAAGCTCAAACATACTTAAACTTCTGAAAAGCTTTTGTTCAAACTTCTGAATTTGTGTTCTTTTTATTCCTTGACTATGGTGATTGGTGTGTATCATCAACAACACCTCATCCCTTTGTTCTAACCTCTATTTTGTTCTTCCTTCTTATACAAGTTGTTCCAATTTCATCTCTCTTCCCACATAAGGCGAATTGCCAAGGCTGACTTGAGATATGTCCACACTTTAATTTGTTCGTACCTGTAAAAAACAATAGACATTGTACCTTATTCTTAGGCCCCATCTCCTCCATACCTATGCAATCTCGTTTATGGTTCTCTATAAACTTATTAGTAAAATGTTAATAGCAAACAACATTAAATTTACCTTCGCAAGAATATGAATTGTGCCAAGAAATGACAGTCCCCGATGTAAGCAATGCTTTCAATGTGTTCATTCCCTTTTATTGTAGTAGTTTCTATTAACCTTATCAAATAAGAATTGATTGAGAATACCTAACCACTCCCTTTATTATTATTGACTGTGAATCCCTACATCTAAATTATTGTTAACCGCAGTACTTATAGACATTCTACAGGATATTGATACCAGTTAGAATAAGAAAATATTACACCTTATTTTTTATTTTCAACCATAACCATGTATTCAGTTGAGCCATACACCAGACTTCCTTCATATACTCGAGATGATTGCAATCTATACTCTTTTCCATGTAATGTTATATTAAGCATTCAAGTATAAGATGTGAAAGTGTTGAAAGTTTAGCAAAGGTTGAGTATGACTCATTGTGCTTATCTCCACCCAATTATTGCACATTTCCATATTCTTTTTAGCAATTTTTGGTTAAAAAATGTATGCTTAGTTGTCTCCCCTTCATCATTACACAGGTTGTATAATGTGTTTCCAATTGTCACCCCTCTTTTGGCTAGATTCACCTTTGTTGGGATCTTGTCTAGAAATAGTCTCTACCTAAGATATTGTGCTCTTGGTGTAGTGTACAGACCCCAAAGCATTTTGAATACATGCCTATTTTTCCCAGCTATGTTGTTTTGCAGTATCATATATACTAATTTAATTGAAAAAACACCTTCTCCATCCTCTCTCCATAACCTTTTATCCACTTTCTCCATATGCAGGGTTTGCCTAGCTTCCATTTGCATAAGATCTACTTCCATCTTAGCTTCCCAAACAAATATATCCCTTCTTTGGGGTATTTTTTTAACTCCATATTCCCTCAATCTAGTGATCCATTTCTTTACAGTGTTTTGCTTTTGACTATGAAAATATGAAAAGTCTAGGATAATGTTGAATTAATGGCTCACCTCCTACCCATAAATCCTTTGAGAATTTAATTTTATCATCGGGCCTTAGCTTCTATTCAGTGCAATTATCAAACCAAATCCTTGGCTGCCATTTACGAAATAAGCAAAGGAGATAAGCTATGAAGCGGCACTCTAAGATAAGCAAAGGAGAAACACCACTTGAGATATGACACACTTAAGATTTTCAAAAAAATTCTATTCATCATTCAAATCTATCAAAATGAGTACGATAGGTATCTTTATATAGAATTCATAGTGGAAAAGGAATAGACAAGTTCATTCATTCTCTAGGTCTAAACTAAACATAGAAAAATAAAAAAAAAATTACATTTATTTTTATTTTTCAGATCACATCAATGTTGCAAAATTATTTTTCAAAGAAATTATGACACTTCATGGAATGCTAAGAAGTGTTGTATTTATAACATTTTGTGGGGAAAACTTGGAACAAAATTGTTGTTTTCTACTTCACATCACCCACAAACCGATGGTCAAACCGAAGTTGTCAATAAAACTATCTCAATTGCTTAGGAGCATTGTTCAAAAGAATTTAAAAAATTTGGAAGATTGCTTATCTTATGCTGAATTTGCTTATAACAAAACTGTACATTCATCTACTAATTATTCTCCTTTCAAAGTACTTTATGGTTTTAATCCATTAACCCCAAACTCAGCCTTGATAGTAAGAAGAAAGTTGACTCTTCAAAATACATCAAAACAAAATTTAAAATTCGTCCAAAATAATGGTTAACTCTTTAAAATTTAATCTTAGCTCAAAATAGCCCAGTTAGTCTTAAATTAAATATGGTGACACATGACATATGGACTTCACACTTCAATTAGATTGTTTCTTGCCTAAAACTTCTTCATTTAATCCTTTATCAGCCCCTATCAAATCAAGAATGAAATCATGTTCAAAGTTAGTCTTCAAATTTGTTTACTTAGCCCAAATGTCTTAAACCAGCCCACTCCACTCAATGCCTCATTTGGCTTTCTGGCCCTTGACTTTATGATTGGTCCAGTTAAAATTTACAATGGTTCATTTGGATTGCTTGAGTTTGTACGTTTTTTAGTCTGATTAAACTTAAGCTCTTGATTCTTATCACATGTAATTAATTAATCATTTGATTTTGTGTCAAAATGCAACATTAAAATAAGAGGCTTATAGGCTAATGAGGGTCAAGTCAACATTTTGACAATACAACATCAAAATACACATGTAAACAAACATTGAATTTGGAATATAAGTTTTTATTCTGAAAATTTTAAAAGTAAGAGTTTCTTTATCGAGCTCCTCATTGAACTTACAAACATACTACAGGTTGATCAATCTTGTGTTGTTTCTTCATACTTTAAGATCTTTACTGTTTTCTACAATATAAGAATTTTGAACAAATCATCCTAAACATGAATACTTAGATATCTTAGGACGTTCAAATACTCTTATGACTTATGAAGTTTAATCCTAACCAAATTTACATCAGAGACTATCTACTCTAATAAATCTAAGGCTAAAAAAATCTCATTACAACATTTATGATTGACTTTACTTTACTTTGAGAGTATATAAAGTATATTGGAAATTGATTATGTCACATTTAGGATAGTATATTAAATAACTTTTAATATTTAACAACTAATATAAACCTAAATGTTAAATAATTAAATAAAAATTTTAAAATAACTAAATATTTAAGCTCTTCCAAAGATTAAGAATTCACGAATATATATATTTTAAATCTAAAGATTTGATCGTGACGGCTTAACCTATGAAGTCACTTAAATTTGTTTTAGCGCATAAATAATAAATTTTAATTTTAATATAAATCAGCTAAAATTTATGGTGAGTGAAAATAATTTAAAGGTTCAAACTATTTTGATAATACTCAGAAAAATACAAATATCCCATAACATCATGTGTTAAATTAATGTTGTGACTTAACAAATATAAATATTTATAATTTAATGCTACATTATTTTCTATTATTTAAAAGTTAATTCGTAATTTTAAATTGTACAGAAAAAAAAAGATGCAACATTTTTACCTTTATGTAAAAAAATAAAAAAAAACGAATCACTCTACTTTAAGAAAAAGTAATAATTTAGTAATTGGATTGTGGAAAGACTATTTTATATACAATAAAATATTGAAAAAGATAAAGAGAACAAAAGGGAGGGTACAGATTCAATAAAGTTAAAAGTACTCCTTTTTCACTATCTTGCTTTTGCTGAACAATCGTGTGGCTGACAGATACATATGCGTGACACCATTCTCTTAACCGCTAAGCTTCCCTCATCACACACACAACATATATATATATATATATATATATATATATATATATATATATATATATATATATATATATATATAACCATTATCATCTCGATCGTTCTCATTCTTCCTTATTGCAATGGCGGAAGAGTTCAACAACCTTCCCGAAGGTTGCATTGCTACTATTCTCTCCTTCACATCTCCTAGAGATGCGTGCAGGCTCTCTCTCGTTTCATCCACTTTCCGATCCGCAGCTGCATCAGACGCTGTCTGGGACAGGTTTTTGCCTTCTGATTTCCACACCCTTCTTTCCCAATCTTCCTCTTCATCTTTCCCTTCCAAGAAAGACCTCTATCTCCATCTCTGCCAGAACCCCCTCCTCATTGACCATGGCAAAATGGTATCTTTCATTTTATGAATTCCATGTGTCTTTCTTACCTTTTTTTTCTTTCTTGGGTCTCCTCTCTTGTGATGATTGTTTTGTGTGTGTGATGTTGTATTAATGTGGGAAATCGAACTGTGCAGAGCTTTCAACTGGATAAAGTGTACGGAAAGAAATGCTACATGTTATCAGCCAGGACTCTGTTCATTGTATGGGGAGATACTCCCAGGTATTGGAGGTGGACTTCGCTTCCAGATTCCAGGTAATCAATTCAACAACATTAGAGTCTTAACTTTTGCAATTTCCTATGTAGTTACTAATGTCATGTCACTGTTTATAAAGGAAATCAATGAGATCAAGTTTCAATTCCCCCAGGAGAACAACATCAAAACCACATCTTCCTTAAATTATCTGATTAGACATGGTGTATGAAGCATGACGCTTAAACTGTTTCACCTATTTGTACCCTGTATGATTGTAGACATGATTTTGGAATAGACATGTGTGTATAAATTTTCCTACAAATACTTTCAAGACGAGAACATAATAAAGAAACAATGAATGAACTTCTTGTAGGCGTTTTTTCATTATAGCTTCTCTCTTTAACTTAAGGGATCAAATGTGCACTATGGATTGTAGTTTAATGTAATTGGAATTGTAGGTTTTCTGAGGTGGCTGAGCTTGTGAGTGTGTGTTGGTTGGAAATCCGGGGCTGGATAAACACTGGCACGCTGTCCCCTGAGACACTGTATGGGGCATACTTTGTGTTCAAGCCGAACCCTGCAGGAAGCTACGGGTTCGATTACCAGTCAGTTGAAGTGTCTATTGGAATTGCTGGAGGTGAAGCTTCCAAGCGAACCGTTTTCTTGGATGCTGAAAGAGGACGGAGGCTAAGGTACCAGATTGTTCCTCGCCGGGCTGGCATATTCAACCGTGCACGTTTTCTTGCCTCTGTGGAGGCACCCCCTGCAGAACATAGCAACAGTAATAATAGTAACAGTCTTGATCTTCAGTACCCAAAGGAGAGAGGAGATGGGTGGTTAGAGGTGGAATTAGGAGATTTCTTCACCGATGGAGAAGATGGGAAGGAAGTGGAAATGGGTGTTTATGAGATCAAGAGTGGTGATTGGAAGGGTGGTCTTTTTCTTCAAGGAATCGAGATAAGGCCTAAGGCCTAAAACAGTACCTCAATCAAGTCTCTATTCATGTTTTGCTGTCATACAAATTAATGTTCTCTTCAATGCTGTTCAATTTTGAAGCTTCCGTGAGTAAACCAAATTGTTGTCGTGCTAATGAATTGTTCGGACTTGATTCGGGGATTTGCTTGTCGGTTATATCATCCTTCTAGTTTTGGACGAATGTCCTGGTACCTGAAAGATGTGCTGCAAAGAGACTGGATCACTTATTTATGTTTATCGTGTAAAACATTTATATTTTATACTTCATTTGTCAATAATATCAAGTAGGGAAGATTTTGTCAGAATTTTATAAATTTCACGTGAATAAGAGATGATAAACATCAAATTGGAGCTGAGATAACATTGCCAAATAAAAAGTTTAACAAAGAAGATTTATTCCTCCAATAAACAGTACTCCTTGGTCTAGAAAAATCTTCAAAAGAATCATATAGTATTTTCCCCTTTTTGGGCCCGTTATTAAAGAAGTCCAAAGAAACTGTAATATGGACATTGTATTCTCTATTTCCAAGTTTTTAAACTCATGAAGGGTAAAATAATAAATGTGTGCTTAAAAGTAAAATACATTATCTATTGCATATTTTGACTTCTACTTCTGCACATATCTTGGTTTGTACGTATGCATTTGAAAAATATCTTCATATATTTTGGTTTGTATGTCTGCATTTGAAAAATATCTTGCCAAATATCTTTCATTGAGCTACAAACTCGATAAGTAGATCGAACTTGTAAGTAGATCGAACTTGATTGGATTTGATTGAATTTTCGTTAAAGTATTCAGTTTAAGACCAATTTGGAGAAGATTATTATAAAAATAATGGAACAATTTGTATTTTGGATAAAGGATGATAAAGGATTGTGGAAGAAAAAAGTTTAGATTAAGATAGTATAGAGTTTAATTTTAGATTTGTATTTTGGATTAAGGGATGTAGAAAAAAAAATTATAACTCAAATACTCAAATAGAGGGAAGGTTGCCCGTAAGTCGAAAATTTTAATTTGTCATGTAAACTAAGATTAGGTGGCGTTACATTTTTTCTTTTTCATGTTTCGTTGTCACAGGAACATCTTTCTTTCTTTTTTTTTTTATTTATGGTTTCTTGTTTTATTTATGGTTTGTCATTTGTCATGTTGTTATTTCAGAACTTTTTGAGAAGTTTTAACCTATCAATTGAAGTGTTGATTACATATAAAATTAATTTAGAATTAGTAATGGTATAATGTCAACTTTTAGTTATTCTATTTGTTTTATTTTTAAGTTATTTTCTTTGAATTAGTTTAGACTATTTTTTAGTGAGTTGATCTCTTTTTACTCTTTAAATTTCTTACCTTTAAATTAATTTAATGAACTTTTTTTTTGAATTTTAAGAATGCTTCTGCTCATCAATTTTTTTTAAAGAAATAAAGGAAGAATGTTTTCTATTATGAAATGTTCATATATCTAATTATGAATTGAACATTTATTCATATATTAAATTAAAAATAAATCCAAATTATTTAAATTATGTATATTATTTATCTTATGTGTAATAGTGTGAAATTAACTTCTTAACTAGTTTGTTTGCATAAAGCAAACATCTCCCAACTAGTTGCTCATGTGGATGAGTATAAAATCTATACATATGCACCTACTAAACATCCTTATATTGTCGAAAAATGATGAGTACAACATGTTAATCAATATCACACTTTTATCAACAACAATTGTGTAAGTTGCAAACTCTCGTATGTGGTGGATGATGCACTTCGTACATATTTTGTGTAATCAACTCAGTCGAACATGAGCACCACAACACTGTCTTAACTTTGTTGTGATGTCACTAAACTCTATACACAATAACCTAACCAACAATAATCATGCTAATGGGAAATTCAACATCACATACAAACAAAACTATCTCACAAAGGGGAGATGTAACAATGCCGATAAATAATTCAAAGTGATGATCATCTCATCAATAAGTGGAAATTGTTAGTGTTACAGTCTCACTTTTCAACAAAGGCTTACATGAGACCTTTATCAACAGTCTCATAATAACGTTCTACATTGACAATAACTCGATGTTAAGTACCACAACCTCAATTTGCGGATGAGAGATTTCAAACTTACTGAGCTTGCATATGTGCTAGACCAATTTCATATGTGCTCAACGTATCAGCAGGCCCTCCAACAAATCATATGTGCTCATCTCATCCTGAAGGTGACACATTAGCATAAATGACAATGATAACTAGTTCTTATTCCTTTTACTAACCAAAACATCAATCTCTGTCCAACTTTCACTTGTGATGATCTACTCCGATTTTGATTATATATTTGTCAATAATAACAACAATGAATATTTTATTTCAAAATGTATTTTCATATTTAGAGATAACAATGAATATTTTATTTCAAAATGTATTTTCATATTTAGAGATAAGAGCGGATAAAAAAATATATATATACATTTTCACCAAATACAATGGTAAAACATAATAATGACGATGATGGACATTATTGCTCTAACAAAACTTTCCACACACAAAGGAAAGGAAGAAAAACACAAAAAAAGAAAAAGTACAGTACAAAGAGGTGAAATAAAAAAAAAGAGAAAAAAGAAAAAAAAGAAAAAAAAGATAGGTTTAATATGAATATAAGGAAGGGATATTTTAATTTTTTTTGCAATATATTATAAGAGTGCAACTTCAATTTTATGGAGTGGGAGCCTTCTATTCTTATACAAGCAAGTGTATAATTTTACTTTCTGATTAAGTTTTGTTTCAATTAACTGTAGTGATTTGTTTTCAATGGAAAAATACAAGTTTTTGTTAGTCATTTTAAAATATAATTAAACTATTTTGATAAGTATTTTTTTTACATATCTAATTATGAATTATTAAATATAACATTATATTAGCTTATAGTTTTTTTAAATATACGTTTGAACTATTTTTTAGTTAATTACAAACATAAGTTTTATAAGGTAAAAATGTATTAAAATTAAACTCACTATTTAATTGCTAAAGAAGATAATTGATACAGACATGACATGATAGTGTGCACATGATTTTTCAAAATTTATAATTCAATTTTTCCACAAGGCATAAGTGAGTCTATAAAAAAAGTTATATTTTTTTTATTTGATATAAGTTAAATAAATCATTTTTTTATAAAAATCCTTTTAAGAGTTCAATGTCCATGTAGTTCCATTTGGACATCTAACTATTGTCAGAAAATATGGCTTGACACTGCTACACTTCCGCGTCACGATGAATCTTCTTAAGTGACCCATTTTCGGTAGATAAAGTTTTAGAAGACTAATTTAATAGGAATATTATAAATATATATCTTTTAAAAATAAAATAGAAAGTTGTTTAGAAAAAAAGTGATAGATATAATAACTGTAAGATTAGTGGAAAACAATCACCGTCAATTTTAGTAATAAAATAATTTATATATAAAATATTTAAATTTATATATGAAAATAAAAAAATCACAAATTTTAAATAAAACAACCCATTATTCAGGTCTCGCTCTATCCATATTTCAAGAGCCCTGATAAAACTGAATTAGTGGCGGGCAGAAATCAAACTTTATTTGGATTGGTCTAATTAACCTAATTAACTGTCGGAATTAAGTTAAAATAATTATATATTTTATTATTTAGAAATACCTTTTCCTTTTAAAAAAGTCTGATAAAAAAATTATTTTGAATAAGCTGATTCAAACACACTAATCTTACAATTTACTTTTTCTTAAGTTTAATTTGGATACGTGTAGAAAGAAATCCATCTTTTAGCATGTAAATTTTTTTGCATGAGAATCACGGAATCAATATCTTAATTCTTAAGAAAAAAAACATAGATCATAAGATTCAACGTCAACCAAAGGTGTTGGAAAAATGTTCCATGAGATGTTTCTGCCGTGTCTGCTGCGTGCAATTTTCTGCTGTCTGCAACTAATTGCAGCTTAAGATAATCCATCAACTTTAACTTGTGAGTTTTCTAATGTTCACTCACTTTCATCTTTTAAAAAATTATTAATCAATTTTCTACAACTTCACCCAGCTCCTCTGCTTGTTTGAAAGCTAGATGTATGAGTTTGATTTAGTTGAGTTGCGTTGATTTCAGAAGAAATGGAGCTAATTTTCATTCTTATTCTTGCTACACACAGAAAAAAAAATAAAACAATAACACGTAATTACTGTAGTAGCATGTGGCAACATGTGATCTTCAACATTTTGTTCCCTAATGATTTACAAGATGATAGATTAAACTATAACAGGTGATACGTAGATGCTATTAACAATGCAAAAAACATTTATTTTTATTTGGGTTGGATTTGAAAGTCCTTGAAGAGAAGATTCGAGGTCAACGATATACAATGCATGCACATGAATTTTACGGAGAAAATAAGGTGTAAAGTGGCAGCTTCTACATTTAGTCTTCGAAAAATGAATTACACAGTTTATTTTAGTTCGTCTTTTTTCACCCTTTCCCTATCAACACTTTGGATATCCATGGACGCCTGTGATGTTATGCGTCCTGCATATATACTTTAACATGAAAAGTTGCCGTTTGATACCATTCGGCATTTAACATTTTAGGTTGTTTTCTTCTAGTAAAGAGCAATCAAATTTTTATTAGAAAATTCATATAAATACAGTTAGATATGAGTGAGATTTATATAAAAAAATTAATATCATTTTCAATTCAAAACATTAAGATATTAATTCTGTAGATATTTTTACTTATATGTTCAATTTTATTATTTTTATTTATTATAGAACTTAAACTCACAGAATACTAGAGTTCTTACAGGTTTTCCTCCTCAATTTTCTGAACAAAAAATGCATATATTAGTTGTAAAAATATTATTATTGTTTTAGATTTGGAAGTTGACATTTAGAAGCTGTTAATCCGGCACAGATGCCAGTTAACAGGACTTTAATATGATACGCCTTTTATTTTATTTACCATAAGAAGCTGTCTGTGATTCATCTGTATATATAAAAAAAATTATTAATGAAATGTTTCAATCAATAAAAATTAACAATATTATAATTGGTTACTCTGAAATGAATCCAATATAGCTTTAAATTTTTTAATATAATTAACTGGCCGGATGCATTAATTCTAATTCAGTTTCATCAAGCATTATCTAATTGATAAATATATAGAAGATTAATTTCTGTGTAAAGATTCTCAACATAAAATTTGTTTCTTATGATGATTTTATAAAAATATTATTAAAATTCGAATCTTAATTAGCATAACTCAACTATTTTATTGTTTTTCAAAATAAGTTGGTAAAGCTGGCTGATCCAATTAATTAAATTGAAAATGGAAGATTAAATTAAATGTATTCATGTCAACAAATTGATGATACAGCAATAACATAAATAATATTTTAGTAATTTTTATAATTTTAAGTCATTATCAATGTAGCCTTACATAGAAAAGAGAAGCCTATATAATAAGTTGCTTGGTTAAAGCCAAATGTGTCTGCTTAAATCTTTGAAATAATTAATGGAGCCTCACTCTGTGGTTCCTCTTTCATTGATGTTTCTAATCACTCTTTGGCTTTTACTGGCTCATCATGCCAACGCTGAAAGTTCCACGTATGTGGTTCACATGGACAAGTCCATGATGCCTCAAGTGTTTGTGAGCCATGATGATTGGTATGAATCCATCATCCATTCCATAGACTTGGCAACAAGTGATGATCCATCAAAGCAACAAGGGTTGAATTTAGTGTACACTTATGATGATGCCATGCATGGATTCAGTGCAGTGTTATCATCAGAGGAGTTGGAGAGCCTAAAGAATGTTGATGGCTTTGTCACAGCTTATCCTGACAGGTCTGCCACCATAGACACCACACACACCTTTCAGTTTCTATCATTGGACACCCCCAATGGCCTATGGAATGCTTCAAATTTTGGGGAGGGTGTGATTGTGGGTCTCATAGACACTGGAATATGGCCTGAAAGTGACAGTTTCAAAGATGATGGCATGAGCAGGAATGTTCCAGCCAAATGGAAAGGAACCTGCGAGCCAGGACAAGACTTTAATGCCTCCATGTGTAACTTCAAATTGATTGGAGCCAGGTACTTCAACAAGGGTGTGAAAGCAGCGAATCCAAAAGTCACAATCAGCATGAACTCAGCGAGAGACACTCAGGGTCATGGAAGCCACACATCATCTACTGTTGCTGGAAACTACGTGAATGGTGCCTCTTTCTTTGGCTACGCCAAAGGGGTAGCGAGAGGCGTTGCACCTCGAGCTAGGCTTGCCATGTATAAGGTCCTTTGGGACGAAGGGCGTCAGGGCTCTGATGTTCTTGCAGGAATGGACCAAGCCATTGCTGATGGGGTTGATGTCATTTCCATCTCTTTGGGTTTTGATGGTGTTCCGCTTTACGAGGATCCTGTAGCAATAGCTGCTTTTGCAGCAATGGAAAAAGGGGTGTTGGTTTCATCTTCAGCTGGCAATGAAGGTCCCAAACTTGGTACTCTGCATAATGGAATCCCCTGGGTCCTAACAGTGGCAGCAGGCACCATAGACCGCACATTTGGTTCTTTAGCCCTAGGCAATGGCAAAACCATTGTGGGTTGGACCTTGTTTGCGGCAAACTCAATAGTGGAGAATTTTCCACTTATTTACAACAAGACTCTATCAGCCTGCAACTCGGTTAAACTGTTATCCGAAGCAGCCACTAGAGGGATCATTATATGTGATGCCTTGGACTCCGTTTCTGTCTTTGAGCAAATAGATTCCATAACTGCAGCCAGTGTGGTAGGGGCTGTGTTTATATCCGAGGATCCACGGCTAATTGAAACAGGTCGTTTGTTCTCTCCAAGCATTGTAATCAGCCCAAGTGATGCACCATCCGTGATCAAGTACGCAAAAAGTGTTGAGAACCCCTTTGCCAGCATCAAATTTCAACAAACATTTGTAGGAATAAAGCCAGCACCAGCAGCTGCATATTACACTTCAAGAGGTCCTTCACCAAGCTACCCGGGGATCTTAAAGCCTGATGTAATGGCACCTGGCTCAAATGTTCTGGCTGCTTTTGTTCCAAACAAACCTTCAGCTAGAATTGGCACAAACGTGTTTCTATCAAGTGACTACAACTTTTTATCTGGAACATCCATGGCTTGTCCTCATGCATCTGGGGTCGCTGCCCTTCTAAAAGCAACACACCCTGATTGGAGTGCAGCTGCTATAAGATCTGCACTGGTCACCACTGCCAATCCTTTTGATAACACCCAAAGTCTGATTAGGGACAATGGCAACCCATTGCAATATGCTTCTCCTCTTGCCATGGGAGCTGGTGAGATTGATCCCAACAAAGCACTTGATCCAGGTTTCATATATGATGCCACCCCTCAGGACTATGTTAACCTCCTTTGCGCTTTGGGCTACACGCAGAACCAAATTCTAACTATCACAAGATCAAAGTCCTACAAATGTGCTGATAACCCATCATCTGATCTTAACTACCCTTCATTTATAGTTTTGTACAGTAACAAAACAAGATCGACAGTCCAAAAGTTCAGGAGGACCGTGACAAATGTTGGAGATGGTGCTGCTACGTATAGAGTCCAGGTGAAACCTCCTAAGGGTGCTGTAGTTAAGGTGTCACCGGAGACATTGGCATTTGGCTATAGGAATGAAAAGCAAAACTACTCGGTTACTATAAAGTACAGGAGAAACAAGAAGGAAAACATCCCATTTGGGGACATTGTTTGGGTTGAAGAAGGCGGTGCACGCAAGGTGAGGAGCCCCATTGTTGTGGCACCTGATGAAATTGCATGAGTTGAAGTTTGACTACTTCTTAGTGGCCATCACGTCCTCTCCCTGGGACCCCCCATAATAACAAATAAAATTACCAAATTCCAATACTGTATTTTTGTCTGGCTAGGCTAATAAAAAAGGACATATACACCATGATATAATGTATAGCTGGTGTCTAGTTGTTTGAAAAGGATTTAGAGTAATAACAAAACTCTGGCATCGGGGAATAAATTTGGTGGTTTTAGGCATCAAACATGTGTTTTGCCGATGATTGTTGTTGCCTTTGCTTATTTAAAAGCAATGATCCAAGTAGTTGTCGCATCTTGTATCAGCAGCATCACTATTTATGTGCGTGGTAACAATTTAATTTACAGTGATATTTTGAGATCCTTAAAAGTCATTACCTCTATTTTTACATGTCAAAAAGAAATATTTTTTTATTATTTGTATACGTACGTTCTTTTCTTGGGTTCTTTGTTTTTTCCTCCCTTCTCCCCTCTCCTCTTGCTCTCCGCTCTTCTCTTAACTTTCCCCTTTCGTGTACGGTTTCTCTTGTATGATTGTTTTGTCTTTGCATGTCTTGTGACTTTTTCGGCATTGGTGTGGTGTTTTCGTTGGTGCGATAGAACATTTTCTGTTGTTAAGGCTGTGTGCGGTTCGAGGCATTGGGGTATTATGATGTTTTTGGCTAGTTAGTTGGGACAATGGAATTGGAATTTTTATTGGAATAAAAATAATATATTTGTAATATGAGTTCAAAAGTCATTCTTAACAAACTTTGATACCGAAATAGAATAGAACTACCTAAACGTGAGTTTAAAGGAGTTTCAAAATTTTTTGGAAGTACTTATAGCTTGACCTTATTGGATCACAAATAGAAAAACATACTTCTTTATATGATATTAGAACTCTATTTTTTTTTCATAATGAGAACCAACATGAATGTATGAGGTTCTTACTTTCCATATTTGTTATATGAGTTCAAAAGTCCTTCTGAACAAACCTGATATCGACACAAAGAAAACTACCTAGACATGGGTTTTACAACTTTTAAAGGAACTTCATAATTTCCTCAAAGTACTTCTAGTTTGACCTTATTGAATCACAAATGGAAGAACATACTTATTTACATAGCATTAGAACTCTATTTTTTCATAATGAGAGCCATGGACGCATGAGGTTCTTACTTTCCATATTTATTATATAAGTTCAAAAGTCCTTATGAGCAAACACGATCGAGGAAACCACCTAGACGTGAGTTTCATACTTTTTAAGGAAACTTCATAATTTCCCAAAAGTACTTTTAGTTTAACCTTATTGAATCACAAATGGAAAGACAAATTTCTTTACAAAACATTAGAAATTGTATTCTTTCATAATGAGAGCTAACACAAACCTATGATGTTCTTACTTTTCATATTTGTTATATGAGTTCAAAAGTCTTTATACCTTTTAAATAGAAGAAACCACCTGGATGTGGGTTTCATACCTTTTAAATGAGCTTCATAATTTCCTACAAGTACATTTTGACCTTAATAGATAATAAATGGGAGGACAAACTTCTTTACAAAACATTAGAACTGTATTTTTTTCACCACAAAAGCCAACATAAACACATGAGGTTCCTACTTTTCCTATTTGTTATAAGAGTTCATACATATGGTGAATGACAACTCAATACCTTAATGTTGGCTAGTATGATCAATCAATGCATAAAACTCTTTATAATTTCTCTAAATAATTTCTATTCACACAATGGATAGTCTTTGATATATGATATGGAGTTAAATTCTGAAGAAAGATTATGTGATTTAATTGACTACTTATGTGGTAAAATTAAGTATATTTTATACACCCATAGAAGATATTGTCCAAAGGACCATATATAATTCTAACTTTCTTGAATGATATGTGTCCTTCAATCTTGTTTCGAATAAGGACATAATAAATCCAAATTATGAAGCTCAAGTCAAAGATTAAGCACAAAGTAGTAGGTGGATATCAAGGTTCTGATATGTGACATCTTATTAAGAATTTTTAAACATATGGTAAATGTGAGCTCATTGCCTTAATGTTGGATGGTATGATCAATCAATGCATAAAACTCTTTATGATTTCTCTAAATAAGTTCTACTCACATAATAGGCCACATTTGACATATAATATGGAGTCAAATTATGTAAAAAGATTATATGATTTCTAATTATCACTTATGTGATAAACTTAAATGTACATAATACACAACCCAAAGGGTCATATATAATTCTAACGTTTCGCGACCTCACATGCTAGCATACGACTTCACTGCAAATAGTGGCTTTGGTGCTATTAATGGTCATTCCAAGTTGTATATCTATATCCTAAAAAAGAAAGAAGAACAAATAAATAAATAAATAAAATATACAAGAAAATGGATTTAGAGAAGAATAAAGGTAATATATGTTGAATATTCTCCTTCTCCAACCTTTCGAACCAAGAGGCCTCCGGTCACTTCTGAGACCACTGAGACCACTGAGACCACTGCTACCAACAACCATTGGATTCTCCCTCTCTTGAATTATACGACTGGTATTTGGAAAAACAAAATTTATTTAGCTATTCTTACTAGCACAAAATGCGGAGTTATTGAATTATTTATTTTATTCAATAAATAAATAAATTAATAGGGTTTAGTGTGTTGTGTGTATAATTTTTTAAAAATAGTACTAAAAAATTACACGAACTTTATCGGGGAAAAAGAAGTTATTTAATTATTTTCATTAGTAAAAAAATGTGAATTTATTCCATCATTTATTTGTTATTTGGAAAATTAGAAATTTTTTAGCTTTTAATACTAAGAACTACAGGGTGTCATTGAAGTTGCACTAGGTGTAAGTTGGATTGTGAGAAAACTGAACCTGACATTACTTAAATTGAGTCCCATGTGAATGTTGTTTCAAAAATTTATTTATTGAGTGTTAAGAGTCCCTCTTAGCAACAGTTTTATGAGTTTTGGTGTAATCTTCTTTCACTATTTATTTCGTACATACCAAATTATTATGTAATTAATGTTATGTTTATATATATATATATATTCTTTTTAATATTAGTATTTCAATTCTTGCTTAATGTTTGTTTGTTGATTAATGGCTTGACACTTTAATTTTAAAATATTAATTTTTTTTAGTAGGATCTAAATTGAAATAAAATAATATTTAATTTTAAAATTATATTTAAAAAATTTAATTAAAACTTGATCATAGTATCTTGTCTTGAAGTCTCAAATCTCATACTATCTTTCCATTCTGTTTTTTAGTAAGTCTTTAAATATAATTTATAAATTCTAAAATCTTTATATATAATGATGTCAATCTGTTGCAATATAAAAAAAAGATAAAAAATTAAAAAGTTTGATAGATAAGATTCTTGACTATTCAATTTTCCTTTTAAACAATATTATTAATTTATTATAAAAAAATTTTAAAAATATTATTCATTAAATAATATTTATAATATCAATATAAATGTAAAGTTATTAAAAGATATACTGATGTAAACTTAAATTAAGTTAAGATATTTTAAATTTTTAATTAAATTTTTTAAATATAATTTTAAAATTAAATATTATTTTATTTTATAATAATATAAGTATTTTTGAAACCTTTGAAACTTGTTTTACCTGACGTTGAGTCATCTCTTTAATAAGGTCTCACTTTTTTGTTGCTTAATATCAAAGAGATAGACTATTGGAGGAGGAGAATTTTGTTTTCAACGAATTGGTTCATGAATATGCGAGAAAATGTTTGAAAGAAATCAATTATCTTATCATGAATTCCACTAAACCATTATAACGCGGTCCTGTGAATATTTTCACAAACATCTTGCACTGGACAACCCAAAAATTAGCATTTGAACATGAAAAAGCCTTAAAGATGATTTTCGGGATCCTCCATCCTAGAAAAGGGGTGATCCGGGAGGAGAGGGGCACCTTCTCTTCCATGATTGCACGTTAGAAAGGATGAGAGGATACATTTGTACTGGAAATAGGTCTACTCCTCCATCCCTAACCATCCGTCTACAATTCTTCATGAGCCCTCAAAACTTCTTCCATCATGAAGCGTGATTGCTCCACTTCCTCTCCTAGTCTTTCTTGTTCAGTTCGGGCTTCTTCCCGCATCCTTTCCTGTTATGCTTTGGCTTCTTGTGCTCTCCTCCTCACAATGTTTTCTCTTTGTAACTCTTGCATAGTTGCAATAATTTGCTAAAGTGTTGTGCTGCCAAATGTTCTAATCACTAGTACAAAAAGGATCTTCATCGTCGGTTCTAAGAGACATTTATCGTCGGGTATTGAACCAACGTTGACCCAGGAGACGTTGATCATGACGTCGGTTAACAAAACCGACGTTGTGTTAAACAC
>Ga0209700_101059_pt1 | contig 55602 bp, 40 predicted proteins | sample SiratroredBW_FD_187528 | JGI IMG/M metagenome (GOLD analysis project Ga0209700, IMG submission 187528) | Root nodule microbial communities of legume samples collected from California, USA - Siratro red BW (SPAdes) (version 2) | ecosystem: Host-associated > Plants > Roots > Nodule | place: USA...
AAAAATATACTCTATATATATATATATATATATATATATATATATATATATATATATATATTATCATTGTCACACCAATACAACTAAAATAAGTACATAAATTAATATAATTATAACTATAAGAAAAGTCACACATTTTATTTTTGGTTCCTTCAAATTTTTGGATCCATGACTAGAAACTAAAATTTAGAGAGACGTATTTACCAAAAAGAAAATCTATAAGTTACATTTAAAAACTAGTAATTAAAAAAAAAAAACAAAAAGTTAAGATCTCATTTTATGTTTCTAAAAAAAAAGTTCATACACATATAAGAATAGTTAAATACACACATATAAGAATACTTAAATTAGTTAGAGTTTAAGAATTTGTAAAAGAAGACAAAATATAACATTTAAATTCTTATATTCTAAACATTTTTCACATATAAAATAAATCCTTTTGCATGAGAAACTTTATCTAACTAATTAGAGAATTATTTTTTTCCTTTCAGAAATGAAACAAAATAAGTGAGACATGAGTAATAATCAATGAGTTTTTGTTTTTGTTCTTTTCTTTCTTCAGAAATGGAACAGGACAGGTGAGAAATGTGTAGAAGCAATGAATTTTATGTTTTACTGTCATAGAAAGCCTGAACACGATTAGTGAGGAGAGAATATAAAAAAAATATCTTAATTTTCCTATACATTTTTTTATTATATTTAATTTTATGTTTTAATATTTATTAAAATTAAATGACTTGGATTATAATATAAATTGGAAATCCTAATTTAATATAGATATTTTGAAAGATGACATTCTCATCATGGAATTTCAATTGAACAAGTAAATTCTAAAACTGAATCTGTTAATTAGTTTTCGAACCTGCATAGCTTTCTCCAGTGAGGAACAGCTCCCTTGTTCTGTATGATGGAAACTTCTCGTACCATTTCAACATGAACAAATACATATCATTGGCTGCAAAAAAACAAACGTATGTGTTCTCACAAAATTTCTCATTTTTCACAAAGAGCATTTAGATCAAGGTTCTTTAGATTATTACCATTTTAGATTTTTTATTTGTCTTTTACCTCTATATTAGCACTTGTATTGGTTTTTCCCTCACAAGGCCAGAGTTTCTTGATGATTCTATCATCTTTTTTAATATTAAGTGTTACTCTAACTTTGTTCCCAATATAGTCAAATATCTATTCATGTATTTCAACTCATCTAGCTCAATATTCTTGTATCTAAAATGCTTATACTGCTTCCATTAAATCACAAATAAGAACTTAAGCTCTTTTCCATTTCATTCACCCAGCTTGAATCTAATATCTTCCTCAATCTGTATCACTTTGAATAACTGATGAGTTCAACTACATCTACTGTTAGTGCTGTTTTCCAATTATATTTAGAATTTCACCTTAGTAATATGCATGTATCTAATGTAAATTACTGAAGTAAAATTCCAAAAATTTAATGTAAAAGTAAAAGTTTGAAAATGGCGAAAAAGAGAATAGGCATTTGTTACCAGTGGAGACATCTCCAGAATTGTAATCTGAAGTTGTGTTTGAGTACGACCAACCAACTCCAGCAGGAGACTCCACAAAAATGAGGTTGGATGCTACAAATGACAAGATATCAGGAATCAGTGTCACCAAAAAATATATAAATAAAAATTCTATTTTTTTTAACCATGGTAGTGGAAGGAATTATCCATAGCTGGAAGTTAATAATAAACATTGTCCAAACCTTGAGGGCACATAAGATAGATGATTATTCTCTTCTCAACATTTATCTCATATCTGAAGTGACATTATCAACTTTCCAATTTTGAACCACATTACATGTATGTTTCATACCTTTATTCCAAGACATTGAATTTCTTCGGAGACCACGTCCATCACCATTTGGATAAAAGGGTCCCAATTCAGTAAAAGCACCTCCTCCCATGGAAGAACATCCAGGGCCTGAGTAAAAATTGGCAGGGGTAAGTATTATTTTATTTCAATGCGGTTTAAAATATTCAAATTAACCTTAAACATGTCAGCTCTGTCTTCTCACAGCTTACAATGATATAACTAAAAATATAAGGATATGTTTTAGTGCAGCATTAACCAATGAACAAACTTAGACTAAGTACTGTCTTGTCTACAGTGAACATGAGCAAAATTTAAATTAGTGCATGTTTTGGATTGTAGTAAGAAGATACAATTTTTATTTTTTTTTGTTTTCCAAGCAACAATTTCTACGTTCTTACTTTTGTTTTTTCAGGTAATTTCTAAAAGCACTTTTGCAACTTTCATCCTCACAAACCCTGGCCATTTAACAACATTCTCCTTGTCAATAGCTCACCTTAAAAATAAAGAAGAAATGAACCCTGCTTGGAGTAAATTTTACAGTGACCAATGTGATAGAGTGACTGACAATCACGAGAAAAGAATATCTATACTGGATGATTTGATGTAGCTGTTAAAGTTTTTTTAAAAAAAATAGGTTTTACAGAAAACCATAGTCGTTTTACTTTTTTTTATCAGTTATTCAGCAGGCTCTGCAAAAGAGAGCAACAGTATAAGCAAACAGCACTTGCGGTTGAGTAAAAAGACAACACAAGTTGAATGTTGTGGACAAATCAATGACACCTTCCTTGGCTTGACATAAAAAGAAATGAAAAAGGAATCAAAATAATCAGTGGCTCGCCTAAAAAGAATACAAAAACACAGTAAATAAATAAACAAAAGCATGAAGAAAGTATTTTTGCAAACAAATTGACTCCATTTAGGAGCACCCACATCATGATTCACTTGAGCCAACCCAAATCTCATAGCAAGGTACATAGGGTTAAAGAACCATGTAGGTTCGATGAATGAAGTTATGAAGCCATGCTTGTTTTGAAAATATACAAGTGGGTGTGGCAATTGAAGAAGAGTAGAAAAGGGTGACACAAGTCCATAACCAACCTCCATTGAGCCAAAGTGTTAGGGGCTTCTTGTCAGGGTCTTGCTCAGCCTCCACAAAATAGTAGAAGAGGCTCCTTCCATGCTTGACATCAACATCAACATACCCAGCAAATTGCTTAAACCCAACATTAGGTTGACCAGGCAATCTCACCACCAAATCCTCAGCTGGATACCCTTCTACTCCAACAGTGCCCAGCAAGATGGCACACCCCACCACAATCATGACTCCAACTAACCAACACCTACCCATGTAACCCATCACCCCAAAACCTCCTGTACCCTCACTAGAAAACCCCCCTTTGTCCATTCTCCCACAAATCTTTTATCTTTATTGTCTAAAACAGGAACATATATATACTAAAGGCTAATCCTAACCCTCTCCTCACTCTCAAAAAAAGCAATCTTTTTCCAAGTAGTATATTACACAAGTCAAATGAATTAACTATGGTACTTTGTCTTTTCAGTAGACTTATGTTTGTTATGGGATGGGAGAGGCACGTGAGTCATGGGTCCCCACCTAAAGATCTTAATCGCATAGAGTATGGCCCAAATGCATGAAGGAGTTAGCATAATAAATATAGGAAGAGAGTGACTTCTGCCGGCATTTCGACGATTACATGTCTCGGCATGATTTACATGGATTTAAATTAAAAAAAGAGGAAGAAAGTTAGAAACAGAAAGAGTCGTTGAAAAAAGTAAGAGCAGTATTCATGTCATTAATGGTGTAAAACTAAATGTTCAGAAGTAGATAAGGTAATCAAGAGCTGATCAAAGGAGTCAACTAACTAATTTTAATACATTTCATTTTCAAATACAATATCAATTTTCCAATTTTTTTTAAATTTATAACTTTTATCTCCTACTTTAAAATAAATAATTTAGTATCCTAATTTTACAATATTAGTGTGTTCAGCCCATTATTGAAATTAAAATTTTGACATTTAAAATAAGCTCAAACAAGTAATAAGTATCCAATAAATTAGACTTTCTTTTTGAGTAACCAATAAAAAAATTTGTGCTTTTGAGAATCGAAATAATTTTATTTTGCTTAAGATTTCTCTTGTTTGTTCATAAGAATTCTCTTTATTAATCTCACCATTTACGTGTTGACACAGTGATTGCAATGTGTAACAGTCTAAAAATTTGTCATCTAAATAGAAGTGTAATGTGTAACAGTCTAGAAATTTGTCATCTAAATAGAAGTGGTAAAAGTAGAATGAACACCTGATTATTTTATTATTAAATTGAAAATGAGTATTTATGGGAAAGGCTATTAGGTCAAGTCTCATTTCTACCTGAGACACCATCTTTATAATCTCTGACTTTTCCCCTTCCTCAGACTTATCTCTAAGCCTCTGCATCTGTCTTTCATCAGTTTCTCGTGTGGAGCTCACTGTTGGACTCGTGGCAGAGAACAGAATAAGTCTATCCGATCAGAACCCCAGTAAAGTAAGTTCGTTTTTCGCCCTCTTCTCTTAGAAACAGTTTAGGGTTTTCTGATTCCTCTACCGTTTGAGCTTGCATATGGCCTCTAAGTCATCAAACGGTGCCTCTGCGAACTCGGTTTCCTAGAGTATGAGTCTGATCGTTGATCAGAGGTTCTTTGGTGTAGGTTTGAGTTCCTGAGGATCTTAGGCGATCGGAGCTCTTAGAGGGAACTTCCGCTTTGATTCAGGTAAGAGAAGCTTACCTGCCTTTCGTCTGATCTATGTGTGAATGTAGGTTAGGGTTTGATAAGTAATGATTGTAGTATCAGTGAAAATGCATCTGTGAAAGTTCTCTGCAAGTCTAAAATTGGGATTTGATTTTTATGATGTTGATTTGATTTTGCGTGTATGATGTGGTTGTGAAAATTGATGGTACGTTGATCTATTGAGTAGATGGTTTGTCTTAGGGTAGATCATTCTTTGTGTATGCATGTTGATTTGGCCCAATTTAGTCAACTGAAGCATTCATGGTAGCTTTGAGGTAGTAGAAACTGCATGATTAATATGAGAAGTTGTTGTTTTTCTGCATAACTCACCTAGGCTAGGCACTCTTGCCCAGAGGCGAGTTCAATTGGAAATCTAATATGGGCTTTCTGGTTCAATTTCACCTAGGCGAGGGTACTGTTGCCTAGGCGAGAATGTCCCTAGAGCAAATGTGCTCTCTAGACTGATTTCACCCAGCCGAGGAATCCTTTGCCTAGGCAAGGAGGTATTCTCGCCCAAGTGAGAGTAATCTCGCCCAGTCGAGAATTGCCCTAGAACGGGAATGCTCTCTGGACTATTTTCACTCAAGCGAGAGGACTTTTGCTCAAGCGAGGTGGATTCTCACTCAAACTAGAATATTGTCGCTTAAGCTAAAAAAAAATTGTCTTTCTGTTTTGATTGTTTGATTCTTTGTAGTGCAATGTATGGATTTAATAGAAATGAATTAATTGATAATTTAAATTTAATTTCATTGATGGTTTAGTGAATTCTTTTATTTTTGAGATTGAAATTGAAAAGTGAATGAATGCATGAGTAGATATCTATATTGTGATGTGATATTGTTAAAAATGTTGATGGAGTTAGTCAAGATCTAGGTATAGTTTTTTTAGGAATGAAAACACCCGTGCCTAGGTCAATTAGGAAGTACATTGTCTAAGGATCTAATCAATAACGATTGATATCCTGACACTACTAGTAATAGGAATCAAATAGATGATCATTACTAGGTGGTGAGAGTCGAAGGAGGTCTGAATTGGGTGACTGCAGCTTGAAACATAGCTGGTCAGAAAAGCCTTAAGGGGAGACTAACCCTGTCATACATGATTCAGGATTCATTTATGTGGAGGTTGTGGGAGTTACAGTTTGGAGATGTATGACAGGTGCATATCTCAAGGTCTATTCAATGCACGAGTCTTCTAGAAGTAGGGTTTAGTCTATCATGCTTGGGTTGCATTGACCTTTGCACTTGAATTGAATGGCTTTGAATCATTAAATATGGTTAGCTTACCCTTTGTTTTGTTGTGTTTGTGTTTTAATTTTTGTTTGTGGCAATCGTGTCTTGACATGAGAGCAAATGGTGTTGCAAAGAAATCTTTGGGAGATCATTTAGACTGAAGAATGTTGATAGGGATAGTAGTTTATTTTGAAAATCTTGTTTATGATTTTATAAATATGTTTTAAAATTTCAGTTTAGCATGAGTATGTATTCTTACGCATGTTAACTATGGAATATTGTAAAATATACATGATCTTAATATCTTAACTGGATTGATTAGTTTACTTTTGTAGGGTGTTACACAATATCTTGTTAATATTGTATGTGTTTAATTGAGTTGACTTTTTTTGTATATTTAAAGATATTAAATTAAAAAAAATAATATTGTCGTTGTTATTTTAAAAGTGAATGTTTGATCGGATTTGTGGTTCCACATCCTATGTTGCTAGAAGAAATCTTTAATTGCTTTATCTAAGCTGCAAGGCCTTTTGGTGTTTGCTTAGTGATTTTAATGTTGTTCTGCTAGTTGGTAAACATTGAGTTTATGAGTGAATCAGTGATGATGATCCTATTGTTCTCCCCTTTTTTTTATCCTCTTTCATTTGGTATAATTATAGAATTGGTAGTCATGGAATTGACAGAAAACTTGACCATGTTCTTGGTAATTTTTGCTAGTCTGGATATTTGGTATAATTGCATATACAAAATGCTTCATAGGGTTAGCTCTGATCATCATCTTCTGCTAGTTATTTTATCTGAAAATAACCTTGCTAGGAGAGGAAGTCTTAAATCCATAAAAGAAGATATTAGAGAATTGTATATGACTAGTTCTTAGATTTTAGGAGGAACCTGAGAGAAGTAGTTACTTGATGGTTGAACTCTTGAGAACCTTGGTCTTAAATAAAGAAACTTAGAAGTGACTTTTGGAAGTCTTAAACTAGCACATGTCACTCACATGAACACATGGGTTAGTTTAACTTTCCATTTGACTTTTCAAACATCAAAACACATTCTTGACCCCTTGGAACTCGCATGCGGTACAACATCTACTACTTCTCCTAAGTCATCATTGTGTTTTCACATCTAATCATTAAAATTTCCTAATCTTAAGGTACCACCATGTGCATTCCCAAATTTCAGGGATTAAGAAGTGTTAAACATAGTTAAGTGATTTTACTCTTGATTAGTGATGCACATTGTCGAACGTGTCCCAAATTAAACTAGGGGACTAGATTTTGCATTATAGTTGACCTAGGTCATTCTTCCAAGGACCACTCAAACGTTCTTAGTCACTAACAATATTAAACAGTAGCACGTGGGGGGTTGGCAAGTACGACGGTTAAACAAAATAATCAGAAAAAATGATTCAAACGAAATAGAGAAATTCATGTAATAAAAGTCAACCCAGCCTCCCTTTGGTTCTCCCAAATCCTTCACTGGTTTCTAAACATAATCCTAATTATATTCGTGGGTTAAACAAACTGGAATCCCTGCATCTATTTAACATCTCGACTACTCCACAATCGTGAAGCATTTTATCAAAGACCTAGTGTGTCAAACCAATGCAATTGCATGGTGAGCAACATCATTAGTTCGACTTAACTCTGACTCGGGAACTTCACAACACATTCCAATCGGACTGTATTTGTCCATTTACAGAGTCAATTCAACCATTAAATGCAACAAACAAATTAAAATAGCAAATGAACAAGTAATTGAGGAAACAAATACAAAATACAAACCTAAGGATTAATGAAACAGGAGAACCTTCGGGAACCGGATTGAACAAAGCTTTTAGTCACTCATCATCATGGTTGGCATGAACATGATTACGAAGAGAATGAACACGAAAATAAAAGTGCAGAAACGAAGAAGCGAAGAGAGTGAACAAAAATTGTATTCCCTACAAAAACCTGTCTAGTGTGGCTGTCGTACACACTCACTACAATATTCAGAGTTTTTCTTGACCTAAGGTGGCCCAGGCCCACCTCCACGTTTCCCTAATAAAAAAAAATGCACAGTTTTGATTCCAACTCTATTAGGGGTGAAATAACTAAGTTCTCCTCAATTGAATATTTCCGCTCAAAGTGTTGTCCATATTCCGTATGCCAACTTCAATGATGATTTCGTCCACTTTACAGTCCGAATTTGGTCTTGGATCCTCTCACAATGTTTTTAGATCTTTGAGTTATCTACAAAATGACATAAAGATCAAGTTAATCCGAGCTCTGTAGCAAAGTATATGAACAAAATATGAAACATGCTCAAGTTTGAAAAATTTCCGAAAATTTCATCAAATTGAGTCAAACTTTCAATTAAAGACCAATAAGCCCAAATAAATAAAAAAAAATGGTCCAAAACTTGTCATTATTCTTATTACTTTGTAGTAGGAAAGTGGTTAAAATAAATACATATCAATTAGCAAAGTTAGTTCCAGTTTTTTTGGCCCTTCTTCTTCTCTTAGACAAAATTATATATGGATGGTTTCTCTCTTTGTAATGATATGAATGAATTTGAGATTGAATGAAATCTCTTTGTGAGAATTTTTGAGAGTTGGATTTGTCTCTTCTCTTGTTTTGGTTCTTATCTTGACAATTGATGAATCCTCTTGCACTTATTCTTTGAATTCTTAATTCAAGGTAGCGTGTTCTTCCATTTTTCTACCTTTAATCCATTTTTAATTTCATTATTTTACTTGTTCTTGTTTCCTTATTCATTTTCTTGCATTACCAAATGTTAATCATCTCCTACTTCCATGAATACTTCTTGTTGTACCTTAGATGTTTCTTATTTCACGAAGGTTTTCTCCTTCATCTCCTATTGAGTTGATTAAGATTCTCTTAACCTTCAAAGGTTTGTATCAAGTATCAAGGACTACACGTATTACTTTTGAAGCCATGAATTTGCTACCCAAAAAGGTGAAAGGAGGTAATGTGGCCTTTAAAATTGTCATTAAAAAGGCTTTTAACACCCACCTCTCTTTCCTAGGAGTTTGCTTGGTGAACTTTCAATACCTTTTCTCAAAAAAAAAATAATACTTTTAAACCAAAACCTTTTGTGAATTCATGACTTGACTTCTTTTAATCATTGTTTTCTATAAGTGTATAAACATGTTGTGGTATGTCTCATCTAGTGCATGACTACAGCAGATTCAAGTAATTTATATTCTTTTGATCTAGAGATTGATCATATATACCAAGGCTTCTCAAACAATCAAAAATTCAAAATTTTCTTAATTCTTTTATTGATAGATTGTCTACTAATAAACCATCTATAAAACATATAATTGTTTTACTTCATTTATCCCTTTTGATTATAATTATAATCTTGATACCATGGCTCAAAGAATTTTAAGAAAGGTTATTGCTCCTGATGTTACTATTCAAATTCTATGCATTCAATACTCTAACATAGATGTGCCATGTGAGTTAAAATCTGGTTTGATACATTTGTTGCCCAAGTTTCATAGTCTTACACGTGAGGATCCACACAAACATCTCAAGGAATTTCACATCGTCTACACCACCATGAGACCATCTAGGGTGCTTGAGGAATATATCAAATTCAAGGCATTTCCATTCTCATTGCAAGAGGAAGCAACGGACTAGTTGGACTAACTTCCACCAAGATTAGTCACCAGTTAGGAGGATTTGAAAAGAATGTTTTTGGAAAAATATTTCCCAGTGTCCAAAGTGAATTTGATCAAGAAGGAGATGTGCGGAATAAGGCAGCTAGACTAAGAGAGTTTGTATGAGTACTAAGAGAGATTTGAAATACTCATTGTAACTTGGAGAAGTGAGAATATTCATTGTAACATGGAGAGCTGAGAATACTTGTTGTAACCAAATGTTTTGGTTAGTGGAAGCTCTTAAGCAGTTGCTTAAGAGGACTGAATGTAGCCTAAGTTTGGGTGAACCAAGATAAATTCTCATGTGTTAATCTCTAATTACTCTTTATACTCCTCATGCTATCATTATTATGTTAGATGATCCATTAGACGATCTTATAGAAATATTATTGATAAATGATCTGTTAGAAGATCTGTTAGTGGTCTACTAAACAGTCTATTTTTCATTTGCTACAAAAAGAGTCTAATAGGCTCCTTTCAACACCTTTCTTTTGGAGCCAATTGCGCCTTTAAACCATGATTCATCCTTCTCTAGATCAGAGCGCAGTTGAAACACAATGGATTTTTCAAAACAAATTAGAAGAAGATGTCAACATGGTAAGAGACAACACTAGATTGGTAGCATAAGGCTATAATTAGCAAGAAGGTACGGACTTCACTAAAACTTTTGCTCTAGTCGAGCGTCTTGAAGCAATAAGAATTTTATTATTAGCCTTTGCTTCTTTTAAAAGTATTAATTTTTTTCATATAGATTTTAAAAATATTTTCTTAAATGGGTTTATTGATTTTTTTATAAAACAATGCACTAGTTTTGAAGATCCATAAAAATTAAACCATATATTTGAATTGAAAAAAGGCTTTGCATAGTCTTAAACAAGATCTCATAGCTTGGTACGACAAATTGAGAAATTTTTGTCATCAAACTTTTTTTGTAAGAGGAAAGGTTGATACAACCTTATTTTTGAAAGGAGAAAACAATGACATCATTTTATGTGCTACTAATGAAAGTTTGTGCAAAGATTTTTCTAAGTCGATTCAAGGTGAGTTCAAAATAAGCTTGGTGGGATAACTCGCGTTCTTCCTAAGGCTTCAAATCAAACATTAGGAAAAGAACACTATTATCCACTAGTATAAATATATTAAAGAAACGTTGAATAAGTTTAGTATATCAGATGTAGAGCCCATTAGAACCCCTATGCACACGTCTACTCCTGTAAACAAAGATGAGAATGGTAAGAAGGTAGATCAAATGATCTATCAAGGTATGATTTGATCCCTTCTCCATTTAACTATAAGTTTACTTAATATTATTCACCATGTCTATCTATGTGCAAGGTTTTAGTCAAATCCAAGAGAGCCTGATAGAGGAGCCTTCATGATGCTTTGTTTCCTTGATCTCCACTTGAGCTTGTAGAAGACTATAGAAGCTTTGCACCGAACAAAGGAATGGAAGAAGACTCTTCAAGCATGCGAAAGTGTTGAAGAACGAAGATGAACCGTGAAGAGAAGTGGAAAAGGCAATGAAGAGAACCATAAGGTGATATGAACCGTGAGGCGAAGAGAAGAAACGTTTGAGGTGGAAGTTCAATGGACAAGATAACTAGGTGATGAAGGATTTCTTGGTAGAGGTTGGGCGAACTACCAAGAGGTTCTTCAAGGTTTCTTTAGAGAAGAAAACTAAAGGAGAGCTTGAACAATGAGCTGAAAATTTAACATCATTTCATTACTTCAATCAAGCTTATTTTTATATGTAGTGAACACTTATATTTATAGGCCAAAGTGTCTCAAAAACTCTCAAATGAGAACATGACAAGTGGCAATCTGTGAATGGAGAGGATCCTCTCCATTGGAAGATTTCCATGTGGCAAGGAAACATGATGTAGCATGTGGAGCAAGCTTCCTCATTCCTAGGCATCATAACTCATCCAATGACATGTTGTCATGTGACAATCTTCTAAAAAGAAATGCTCCTTATCAATTGAAGTCCAAATTATGGAATTTAGACTCCTTGATCACACCCAACATTATTTATGGGCCTTAAGGCCCAACACTTACACTACATGCCCAAAAAATAAAAGGCCCAAATCTATTCTACTTAGCCCAAATACAAGGTCCAATTATTCTAAACTTCTAAACAATTTATACAATTTAGAGAACTTCTCCTTGATGCTCCATGTTCTCCAAAGTGATCTCTCCATGGTTGGGTTCGGGCCTGAACAATTGGTTGAAAGCCCAAACACACTCAAATGGGCCTAATCTTCTAGAAAGCTCTTGATCTACCTCTGACTCTTTGTCCTCTTTATTCTTTGACTAAGGTGGTTGGGGCGTATTCCATCAGAGTCTCATCTAACAACTGTTAAAAACATCTTTTGATACCTTGTAAGGTATACTAATTTGTTTTTACTACAAGAAAAATGTAAGTTTCAAATTAGAAGGATTATACGTCACAGGCTATGCTAGACACAAGTGTAAAGGAAGGGCAGAAGTGGAGGATGTCAATTCCTCAAACCTTGTTTGATTTTGTGGTTAGGCAAGAAGCGAAACTCCATAACTCTGTCCACCACAAAGGTGAAGTACATGTCAACTGTCAACTGCTACTTATAATGTCTTTTGGTAAAATATCAAGTGAAAGATTACTCTAGTTTTGAAAATAATATACTAGTATATTATTACAACTCTATTGCAATTAACGTATCCAAAAACCCCATCCATATTCCAAGGCCAAGCATATTAAAGTAAGGTATCCTTTCATTCGTGATTATGTCCAAAAAAATATTTTTAAACGCAAGTTTGCTAAGACAGATAAGTATATTTCATTTGGAAGACAATAAGCCTTCAATATTTTATAATACATATCAAAGATACATGTTTATTCTATGTATACATAGAATGTTCATTAATAAAAACAAACAATATTCTTACAAAGTTTTCTAGGCCTAAGAAAAACTTCAACGGGATTTTAGCAGTTTGAAAATCATAATTCTCCTTCTTAATTGACTAATTTATTCTTTCTTTTTAAGGATCTCTTTTATAAGCATAGAAAGTAATAGTCGTTGCAAATCTTTTATTGGTTTTTAAGCAGCTTTAGTTCATTTCAAAGTCTTTCGCCTAATCATCTTGAACATAGAGGATGCTTTAAATATGGTCCATGCATGCATTAAATGTTCTTTTCCTCTAGCAGAAACATTTTGATAGTTGGTAATACTTATTTATCCTTAATTAAAGTGTCTTTTACTTGGAATTGTATAAAGTGCAAGATCGTACAAGCCAATTTTAAACATGTTCTAAACAAATTGAACAACATGTTATAAACATTAACAATATGATTCTTCACATCCAAACAAAAATGAGTTTCACACCTATTCTTGAAGAACTCTTACTTGAAATGTGATGACACCTCCTTTGAATGGGTTGATCTTCTAGCTCCAGTGGCTACTTAATGTGAATCTTAGGAGGTTAGGGATCTTTATCAACTCAAGAAGGTTCAAGGAACTCAAAAACCCAAGGAAGGTAGGATATTAATGGCAAAAGCAGGAAGAAACAACCATGATGAGTTTGATATTAAAAAAAACAAAGAACGAACAAGAACAAGTTGTAAAATGAAATAGAAAATGGATTATGACAAAAGATGGAAGTACAAACACACCACCTTGAATTGGAAATCAAAGGATAATTGCATGGACATTTTTCAATTGAGAAAGTTTGTCAAAATAAAAACCAAAGTAAGAGAAGAGAACTCTTAAAACTCTCAAATATAAACTCAAAGAGATTTTCATTCCATATTCAAGTGTGTGTTTAGAGAGAACTAAGGCCTCTTTATATAGGCAATAAAACTTAGCCAAGAAAAGGAAAAGACAATAAAATTGAATTAACTTAATTAATCCTAGAATTAACTCTCCTATACATGTTTTGTACATTATAGTTCCTTAAAATTAAGGAGTGCACATTGTTAGTTCCTTTAATTTAGAAAAAGCTTATGATGACTCTCCCAAAGGTCACATGGAGGGTGCCAACTATCCTCTAAAAGACATAAAATGGCTCTTGAAAGCTTAAAGGGTTAAGTGGAAAAGTCCAACTACCTGTGTGCACTTGAAAGTGACATGTGGAAGTTAGAAACACTCCAAAAGACACTCATAAGGAGATACTCAAATCCAGGTCCTATCAATAACATGACAAAACCTATAACCTTTAAACTAGAGAAATCTTTTGTCATAATATGATTACTATTATTCATATTATGAAAATGTTATTACTATTATTATTGTTTTTATTATTATTATTATTATTATTATTATTATTATTATTATTATTACTATTACTATTATTATAATTAACATTATTATTATTAATATTATCATTATTAATATTACTAATATGTTTATTATTATTGTTGTTGTTATTATTATTCTTATTTCTACAATTATTATTATTAATAATATTATTTTTACTCTTACTGTTATTGTTGTTATTATTATTGTTATTAATATTATTATTACAATTATATTATTATTATTATTGTTAGTATTATAATTATTATTAATATATTATTATTATTATTATTAGTATTATTATTATTTATATTGTTATTATTATTATTATTATTATTACTGTTCGACGAATTTACCGATGGATTAGATTAGTCAAAACAGTAATAATAATAATAATAATACCAATACAATCAATGAAATTGAACAAATAAAATACAAACTGCAACTCGAATGAAAAAATGGTTAAAAAACGTTGTAGAAAAAATCCCTGACTGAAAAAACAAATGTATCATGAGATTACAAGTTGGGGAAAATGCTCAAAGAACTAGTTTTCTTTATTCTTGATGAAAATCTTTTTGAACTTTGAATGAAACACTATATTTGAAAATATATGCTCCTTTTGTAAAATGTTCTTTTTTGAAAATTGTAACATCCTTCATTATTTTCAAAGTTCTTAAAGTAGTTATTTATAACAATTATATTTTAATGAAAACAATGAATTAAAAATGTGTTTAAAACAATTTATTTTAATAAAAGAATATTGACCTGATTAAATTTCAAAAACAATCCTCTAAAATCATTAGTGTAACATTTTTTACTTGCAAATTTATATAAACAAATTCATTTTGTTTGTTAAATTTCTTATAGCACTTTTCCACTAACATTCATTACTACAGTAATAATATCACTAATAATATCAACAACACAGACTAAAACATAAACTTTAAGTCTTCAAGTTTCTTCAAGCTTCTCCTTCTCTTAACTTCATCAAATATTTTCAGCACCGTCAACATCAACCAACAAGAGCACCACAACCTTCACCAAGTGTATGCAATCAGAAGATTCCCAACCATGCAATTAGAATACTCCCAGCCATGTAATTAGAACACTTCATGCCTTCATCAGATGTATGCATTCATTCATAAACCTAGCCAAAGCAAAACTATGAAAAAACAATTCAAGTGATAATCGATTATGTGTTTCATTTTGAAGCATAATTGAATATCCACACTCCATAATTGATTAGGAACCTTGTTACATTTTTTTCAAACCTTCATATATCATGTTCTAATCGATTATCATTCATATATCATGTTTCAAAGACTTGCATAATTGAATACCTACACCGATTTGGTCCACCTGGGAAGCTTCCTAACCAACACCACCAAACTATGTGTCCACCAACACCCTTCTTTAGCTTCTAGTGGCACCACAAATACCACCACCAAACTCCCTTCACATAACAAAACCACAACTCTCATGTGACACCAATTACACAAGTACTAAGCAAGCACAAGCGCATGATAAATAATAACTAGTATTAACAAACACGCAATAGTCACAGATTCTTAATAACAAGTTTAAACCCCATAATGATTAACAATGAAATCTATTATATCGTCTATGAAATCTATTATCATTTACCATTTTAAGAATCTATGTTGCATGCGAAAATCTCTGTTGTGTAAAAAATAAGAATAATTTAATTGTTTTATAGTAAGGATATGACTTTTTTCTTATTTCTCTTAATAATATATATGAAACACTAGTAGTAGCTTTTTTCACAAAAGTTGATCCCAACGTGAATGTCACTACAAGAAATATTACCTTTTGTGACAAAAAATTAGTGATAAATATAATTTTTGTCACTATTGATATATTAGTTGTGACAATATTTTTATTTGTCACAAATACTACTTACAATAGTGACAAATTTTAAAAATTGTCACAACTATTATTGAGAATAGTGACAAAATTAAAAAATGTCACAATATTCATATTTAAAAATTACACATTAATGCGTATAAAAGGTAACCATGGTTTCATTATACCATTTTACAATTATGATACTTATTTTGATATTTTATTCATCTATTTATACCTTTATACTTTTTTATTATGGTATTAATAATATTCACTTCAAATTTAAATTTATTATTTGAATTTAACATATAAAATTTAAATTATCTAAACTATACTCTCTATATATAAATATAAAAATATAATTAATATAAAATTTAATAAATATTTATAGATGAACAGTTATTTAGTTTTAATTATTTGTTATTGATGATAATTATTAATTAACGTGTTAAAATTGTTTCAAAATAATAATAATGTTATAAATTTATATACTTAATTAAAAGGTTATGAATACATATATTTATATTAGAAAAAACTATTAAATTTATATTATTTTAAGTTTAAATTTATGATTTTCTTTTCAAAAATCAACAATTTTTTTTTCATTTTGTGATGATAATGTAATTAACAATGATAAATATAAAGCTTGTCACTATTGATATATTATTTATGACACTTTTTAATTAATTCCAAATAATTCATTAAAAATAACAAAATATAGATGTCACAAATAATTATTCATTAATATAAAATATTATATAATAAAATTATTTTTCTTTTGACATGAATATAATTAATAAAACTTTGTTGAGTGTTTATAAATTAATAATAATTATATAATATTAATTATTATTATTATTATATTAATTGTAATTATTAATAAATATTAAATTTATTCTACTTTATATTTAAAGTTATGATTTTTTTAATGACTCAACTTTATTTTCACTATCCCACTTTACAATAATATTTATGTCACAAATTTATTAAGTTTAAGATTTTCTTTTCATAAGTCACTATTATTTTTGTCATAATGCAAGATATTAAATTTATTATTATTTTGTATATTAGTTGTGATTATTTTTTTAATTTGTCACAAAACATTCATTAAAATTGGCAAAAATATACAGGTCACAAATAATTATTTATTAATATAAAATATCATATGATAAAATTATTTTTATTTTAATATGAATATAATTAATAAAAATTTATTTAATGTGTATAAATTAATAATGATCATATAACATAAAATATCATATAATAATATTATAAAAAAATACTAAATTTGTCTTAATTTAGACTTGAACCCAAAACCTTTTGTTAAAAACACAACTATTGTTCCATTATACCATTTTACAACTATTACACTTATTTTGATATTTTTATCTATCTATTTATACCTTTATACTTTTTGTTATGGTATTAATAAATAATATATTCACTTCAAATTTAAATTTATTATTTGAATTTAACATATAAAATTTAAATTATCTAAACTATTTTCTCTATATATAAATATAAAAGTAAATAATAATTATATAGATACATATGGATGGAAATAAAAATATTGGAAATGATTCATTTAAATTTGGATCATTGAAAAAAAATATAAGTAACTAATAACGAAGTTTACTTTGCAAAAATGATATAAACTATCATCTTCATCAATAATATTCTTTTCTTCATCATCTATGAAATCAATACTTCCATCATCACTTCCTTCGTCACCGTCATCCTCATCAATAACTTCCATAGACATCATTGGATTTCTATTAGTTGTAGTTTGGGCTAAGTCACTTCTATCCAATGAAAACTCATGTTCATTATCTGACGCATAAATATAAATGAAACTGAGCCAATGTCTTCGTTTTCTTGACACACCTCATTTGTATCTTCTTCCAGCATGTCATACCAATCTCTAGGCTTTGTTTTCACTACTACTAGCCAATTAGGGTCTTTAGTATCTTTAACATAATACACTTGTTGAGCCTGACTAGCTAAGACAAATGGCTCATTAGTCCACAATTTACGTTTACTATTAACAAGAATAAATCCATATTTGTCTTCTTTATATCCTCTTGCCATGGAATACACATCCCACCAATCACATCTAAATAAAACAACATTATTTCCTCCAGAGTAACCTAACTCAATAATACCTGTCAAGACACCAAAGTAATCCAAATTACCTGTATTCTCATCTCCTCTAACTAAAACTTCACTATTTTGTTATTTCAAGCACATATCTCGATCCTTTATATTAAACCTTCAACTATTTATCAAATAACTTGTATATTGAAAAACACGTGAATCTGGTCTACAAGCCAAGTGGAATAATGACTCATTTATTCTTGTGTCGCCTTTTCTTTTCAAAAGCCCAACCTATTGAAAAATAATTATAAGATAAACGTGCTTAACCTATTTAATAATAGTCAATCTGATTTAAATAATTCTTACATATTTTTTGAACCATTCAAAAACAATTCATTTTGATGTCTTTGCTCCACATTTTTTGAACTTGCTTTCTCCAATTCTTGTTTATGCAATCTGATCATAAAATACATAGTTATAATAAATTATATATAACTACAGTAATATAAATGTGTAATTTAAGAAAATCACTTACTCAATAAAAGGCGAGACTTCATCATAATTTTGGAGAACATAATTTCTTGCTTGCTCTTGTTCTACTACATTTATCTCAATATATTTGTTTTGCATGCAATGGTTTTTCAACTTGTAGAAAATTTTTAAACTTTGATTTATTAAACTTTTGTAAATCACCTTCATAATTTCTTCCCTATCTATTTAATCTTGTCTCAACTCCATCCAAATATCTCGAACAAAAGTGCACACACTCTTTTGCAATATAAGCTTTAGCAATACATCCTTCTGGACGAGCCTTATTTCTTACATATTATTTGAGCCTACGAAGGCATCTTTCAATTGGATACATCCAACGATACTGCATTGGGCCAACAATCTTTGTCTCATTTACCAAGTGAATGAACTATTATGCCAAAAAAGGAAGGAGGGAGTATTTTCTCCAACTTACACAAGGTTGAAACTATACTTTTTTCTAGCATGTGTAAAGTGTCCAAACTCAATGTTTTAGAGCATAACTCTTTAAAAAAAGAACTGAGTTCAATTAGGGCCTCACAAACTTCATTTCGAAGAACACCACGAATTGAAAGAGGGAGAAAGCAATGTAAAAATACATGGCAATCATGATATTCATCCCATATGTTTTCCGTCCTTAAACATCTATACACCGAGAAATATTGGATGAATAACTATCAGGAACCTTTAAATCAACTAGAAATTCACAAAATGCATGTTTTTCTTAAGCTGACATGGTATAACATGCATATGGAAATGTATATTTTCCTTCTTCAATCATGGTGGCATGAAGCTCTGGACATATCCCCATATGGACAAGATCAAATCAGGAGTTTATATTGTCCTTTGTCTTTTTTTCAAGATCCATCAATATTCCTACTATGTTGCCACAAACATTTTTTTCAATATGCATGACATCCAAATTGTGACGTAATTTTAGACATCTCCAATAAGGCAACTAAAAAAAATACTTTTTTTCTTCCAATTCTTAGGTAATTGAATTTTTCCTTGCTTCCTTTTCTTGACAAACTTAGCAAACGTAACCTATATATATATATATATATATATATATATATATATATATATATATATATATATATATATATATTATTAATATTTAAATTTAAAAATATAATTAGTTAATACATGCTAATTAGATATTAATCTAATTTGTATATTTAAAATATGTCATTTCATAAACTTATGTTATAATAATAATTTTAAATATACAAATTTAGTTAATATAAGATATAACGAAAAGAAAAAGTTGTTTATATCTTTTACTTTAATTAGTTTAGATTTATATTAAAAAATATATTATCTACTATTAATATTTAAATTTAAAAATATAATTAGTTAATACACTCTAATCTAATTTATATATTTGAAATATGTCATTTCATAAACTTATGTCATAATAATAATTTTAAATATACAAATTTAGTTAATATAAGATATAACGAAAAGAAAAAGTTGTTTTTATCTTTTACTTTAATTAGTTCAGATTTATATTAAAAAATATATTATCTACTACTAATATTTAAATTTAAAAATATAATTATTTAATACACTCTAATCTAATTTGTATATTTGAAATATGTCATTTCCTAAACTTATGTCATAATAATAATTTTAAATATACAAATTTAGTTAATATAAGATATAATGAAAAGAAAAAGTTGTTTTTTTATTTTTTACTTTAATTAATTTGGATTTATTTTAAAAAATATATTATCTATTATTAATATTTAAATTTAAAAATAAATTTAAATAAATAAGATAAAAATGATAATGTATATATTTAAACATTTAATTCAATATTTTAATTATATTTTTAATTAAGATACAAATTTTAATATTTAAATTTTAAAAAATATTTAATATATAATATAAAAAAAATAATAGTTTAAATAATATTTTTAAAAAACATGTAATAACACTAACCTGGTCAAATTGTTGATATTGTTGAACTATATCATCTCTAGATAATTATCTAGGAGCTAGACGATTTTCTTTAGTACCATCGAAAGCTTTTGCATTATTTCTCCAAGAATGATCAAGTGGCAAAAATCGACGACTTTCCATATAACAAATTTTTTTTCTATTTGGTAAACTTAAGAAACATGTATCCTCGTTACAACAAAGACATGCAAATTTTCCTTTAGTACTCCATCATGATAGATTTCCATATGCGGGAAAATCATTAATAGTCCACAAAATCGATGCATGTAATTGAAATGTTTCTTTCATTGACACGTCATAGGTCTCTACACCGATCTTCCATAGTTCTTTCAATTCATCAATCAAAGGTTGTAAATATACATCAATGTCATTTCCAGGAGCTCTAGGACCTGGAATAAGTGTTGACATTATGAACTAAGGATCTTTCATGTACCTTCAAGGTGGCAAATTGTACGGAATTAAAACAACTGGCCACACACTATATGAATTGCTCATATTTCCAAATGGATTAAAACCATCACTTGCTAGACCAAGTCTAACATTACGTGAATCTGCCGCAAAATATGGATATTATGAGTCAAAATTCTTCCAAGCAGTAGAATCAGTCGGATGTCTCATTTTTCCATCTTCGTTAAAAGGCCTATCTTTGTGCCACCTAATCTCTTTAGCTGTATTAGATGTCACGTACAATTGTTGTAACCTTGGAGCTAAAGGAAAATAGCACATAACTTTATGAGGTAACTATTTATGTGGATCTTTATATCAGGAAAATTTACAGGTTGGACAAGAAGTTGATTGCAAATAGTCACCTCGATAAAGAATGCAATCATTTATACAAGCATTTATTTTGGTGTAATTATGCCCTAGCTCACGAATAATTTTTCGAGCCTCAAAGTATGATTTAGGAACTTTATTTTCTTGTGGAAATGCTTTTGTTAACAAAGGAAGTATGGCATCAATTGCTTTTGCACTCAAACCAAAGAGACATTTGATATTCAATAATTGAACGATAAATGATAATTTGGAGAAGTTTCTACAACCAGGATATAATTCTTGTTCAACATCACTCTAGTAGTTTATAAAACTTAGATGTTTTTTCATTCATCGTATTATACTTTGAATTTGTTGTATACCTTGTTTCATTGCTTTCTTTGGTGTCTTCAACATTAATAACACTCTCAATATCATGTAACATACTTTGAATCCCATCACTATAATTTTTCTTGCCATCATCTTCATAATATTGCTTCGCTACTTCTCCATGAAGACCCCATATAACATAATCTCTTTTTATCCCAATTGTGATCAAGTGCTCATATATGATTCTTTTAAATTCAAATAGATTATTGTTGCACTTTTTTCACGGACATCGTATTAATTTTCCTTCCTCAAGATCCGTAAATGCAAATTCAATAAAGTCTATGACTCTTTTTTCATATAAAGGTTGTGTTCTATCAATTATTTGCATCCAACTTTTATCTAATCCCATACCTATTAAAGAAAAATATTATATTAAAAATATGAGAAATTCTACAACTCGATGTGTTAAAGTGCAAATGAAAACATATATTTAAAAAACATGAAATAAAATTAATGAATGCTCCTATTGAGAAGAAGCGTGAATCGTCTGAGGTAAAAACAGGCTTCAAGATTTGAAGAATCGTCACCAAGCTGTTGAGAAATATTGAGTAGAAATCTTCCTATATAAAATCTTCAAAGGAAAAGAGATTTAAGAGTACAATATGAGTACCCAATAACAAAGATGAAGTGAGTACTGCCTAGATAATAAATATATAAGTTTTTGAATTTAACTTAAAATTCTTAAAGATAAGTTTGTTATTTTCATTCAGTTAGTTATAACCAACTTAATTATTATTTGTATACTATTTGTAAATAATTATTTTGCATATATCTTAATAGTGAATAACGTATTTAAAATAAAATAAGAGAAAGATATTACTTTATTAGAATATATATAAAAAATATAAATCTTATTTATTAAGATTCATTATAAAAACATAAATATTTGAGTATATATTAGAGGAATATATCTTCTAGATCTTAATAAATTTTAGTTCATACTCTCTACAAAGATTTTAATGATATTAACATATTGTGATAATTTCATTAAATAATCTTTATCCACTTCTATCATTTTTCAAATTATATATTTTTTACATTTAAGAAAATCAATATAGTTATACTTCAAATTTTAATTTATTAAATTAAATTAATAAATATAATTATATATTAATAAATTAATTAATATAAAATAAATTTTTTTGGACCCATTACTTTGTGCTCAAAGAGATTTTAACAAAACTTTTCCCGCTTTCAATTTTCCAGTTTCCTAAATTTTTGTCGCTTTTAATTTTTCAGCTTCCAATCTAATTGACACCTCCCCAAAATTTTTACCGCTTTTTATTTTTTAGATACTGTACCCTCCAATCTAGCAAGATATTGAGAAAATTTTGCCTCTTTTGATTTTACACATATACATTCCCAACTTAATCCTTCTCAAATTTGAAACCCAACCCGAGTCTGTCGTCCTATGTTGTTCCCAAACCAAAAACTGAACGTTTGATTTTGATGCTGTAGTGAAGCCCTTGTTCCACAAAATCTTCAACCAACACATACCCTAAAACAAAGCAGTGAAATCGTGACTACGAAGAATCTCGCATTTGGCAACCGCTGATGTGAAATGTGCTTTATCCTATAGTTTAATGCTCGATCTGAATCTATAGATGAAAAGGCATCATTTCTTCGTTTCCTTCCTAAAAGCATGTGTCTTGTCGTATTTCTTATTTAATTATAATTTTATCTTTTCTTCTTATATTTGATTTTAACATAACCTAGGACTGTTTCCTCATGCTAGAGCATTTTGTTAGGATAAGAGAAGAATAGCAGAAGTAATTCCTTGAATTCGAGGACTGAGAGTCTCTTTAGAATAAGAGAGATGGAAAATGAGCTAATACTTTTCCTTGCTTTTTTACTGTGCTTACATTTTGAATGATATATAGAAGACTTAGATTCTAGTCAATAATCAAATGCAAAATGGAAAATAATTGAACGCAAATTGTGATAATTTCATTGAATAAACATTTAGATTGTCTTTCGTTCCAAGCGACATCCAAAACAAGAAGAAATTTCTTCTCCATAAATTTTTCTTTCAATCTTCTCTACACCACTTCTTGCGGTAGAATATCATCAGTTGAACCAATAATTGTGTTTTAATAACTCTTGATACATTGAGAACATCAAATTCTTGTGGAACACTGATCCAAGCTATCATATCAAATTTACCTTCAATTCTTGGGTCATTGAATACATGTTGGGCGAGTGAGGTCTTACCCAACCCACCCATGCCCACAATAGAAAGTATAGATAGCTTGTTGCTACTCTCGAACTTCAACTCCTAGGATTTGAGCTTGTTCTAACACATGCTTCCTTACATAGTTTTGTTCTGCTGCTTCATCTAATTTAGCAACCATCTTCACTGCTTTGTCTAATAAAACAAAATGTTAGATAACTCTTGTGCAAAACTTTTAACTTAATTATCATCAGAGTTTTTTAACAACAACATCAACCCTAGGCCTTCCAAGCTTTTCAAGACTGACAGGTTCCACCTGGTTTATCCTACCAAAGGTATCAGCCACTGGTATCACACCAATCATCCATAAGACTTAAGCCAGTGATTCACCATATGTTTTAATATTATTAGTTCCCCACAATAAAAGTGCAATTGTCTCGGGATATTTTCCACTGTTCTCAGCTTTCTGCCTCTCAATCAACCTATCTACCACTATTTTGGCACTCTGCATTGCAACAGTTGTAGGAATAGCATGTGTGTCCAAGGCATGAATATTCTTTCCTGTTAGCATAACTTTAGGATTTCTTATGGGGTCATCACCTGGCCCTGGCTCCACATATTTACCTTCCAAGGCTTGCTTTAAACTTTCTGATCAAAGCCGTATTCGGTCAAATAATTGCAGTTAAATGCAGTACTAGGAAGTGACTCCTAGGTTGTCTCCCAAGGACCTAGTTCCTATCAAAGGATTAAACACACAAAGAGAAAATGGGGGTTTTTGTGAAATAATTAGATTTAATAAAATAAAAATAAAACAATAATCGAATTAGATTTTCTTAACCAAAATTTAAATTACCCTCTTGATTAGATTGCAATTCACTTATCACAAGATACAGAAATTCATACTCAACTTATTAAACCCTAATTCCAACCCGAATTAATTAACAAAGAGATAACTAACACAAGTTTTCCTTATGCAAATTAAGCATTCACATACAACATTCATTCCACCCCAACAACTCGTGACTCACTCCATTAAGCATGAACAGAGACACGAAATTCATATTAACTGAAACATTAAGCATGAACCAGTAAAAGCATTAAGCACAAAAATAAATTGATGAAAAGTTAAGAGATAAAAAGAGCAAAAATAACACAACAATAACCTCAAAGCTTATTTGCAATCTGAATCAAAAAGATAACCTTATAAATTAGCCTTTCATTAAATTCGAATAAAGCCAACGAAGATTAAACACAAAACAAAATTAAAAAGGAACGAATTTAAAAAGGAACGAAATTAAAAAGGAACCAATTTAAAAAGGAACGAAATTGAATTAAAACAAAAACAAAATGTAATTGCAAAGGAAAGAAAATACAGAACCATTTTTTCTAAAGAGAGAATGAACTGAACCCCAAAAGCCGAGAGTCAAGAACGGTATGCTTCTCTGTCTGCCCCCTCTATAACATGCAGCTAGCCCTAAATAAGTGTCAAACACTAAACCTAATTGGCCCAAATTTTTACAATTCTGGTCCAACGAATAAAAATTGAAAATAAAAACTAATAATGTGGCAGCTCCTCTTCAATTCCAGAATTAATTTCCAAGCCCAATAAAATTCCAAAGTTTCCCTGAAAATAATAATAAAATTAGCTCATAAAATCTAAATTAAATAAAATTATGAATTTTTGGTAGATGAAGCCCAAACAGTAAAATAGAGAAAATAATAGGCAATTAAGCACAAATTACTAATTAAAATAGGTACAGAAAGACAAGTAAATAAGGGAAAATAATTACTCATCACTTCCCATTTCATTATTAGCCACAACCAACTTCAAGCATTCTCCCAGGACCAAGGTTCTAAGTTTTTCCCTATCAGCACGATAAAATTTGGTGTTTGACAAGTTCTGAATCCATGGCTCATTTATGCCAAATCCCAGGATAGAGCTAAGCTTATCAGCTACCTCAACAACTTGACCCTTATTATTGGTAGTGCGCTTCACAAAGGCAGTGATTGCTCCACATGATGCCTTTATTATTTGCTTAAGAAGCTCTACATCCTTCAATATTCCTTTGTTACTGCTTCTATATATACACATCTTCTATATATCTTCCCACAGTGTCAGCTAATATTGCTGGAAAAGAAGAAATACCATATTCAGGATGATCAAGTGTAGCAATGTTCACCAGTGTAGTGATTGCTTCCAAAGCTAAGGGAGGCTCAACAATGACATGAAGGCAACAAGGTAATAGACGAGAATCAGACTCCTTATTCTTGGAATACACCTTTCCAACCACCTGATTGCGCTCTTTAGGTGGGATCTCCTCACCCTCATCTAGCAGTGTCACATATTTGTCAAGATTGCACTGTTTAGCTGTGCTGATAATTGAATTCACAATTTATGCCCTACGACAATGTCTTTGAGTGACTAATATGAGGAGATGAGCTCACTTAACTGCTTTAGACCTTTGTATAGTCCAGCATTTTCCGCTAGAGGAGTCAGATAGCTAATGGTGTTTGCATAACTTCTGTGCTTGGCTATGGTGGCCTCGGAAAGGTTGTTTTCAACATAGTAATACACATTTGGAATATTTCCAATTAGAATGTTTTAAAAAAAAACACAGGCTTAGAAAATTTTCAGCATGTATGCTTGGTATAGGCTAGATACTTATGTGCATTCAGCCAAATCCCTTCGTAAGTTAGATACCAGCCCTTAATGTCCTTGCCAGGTAGGGTATCAAACCACTATGGCTTTTGACTATTCTATTACTTGCTTGCAAAACTCCATCATCCTAATCACTTTCTATTGTTCTTAGTCCAGATCTAATTAACCTGATACTAAGATTCGATGTACTTGTATATGCAGTCTTCAGTCTATGAATTCCCACTTCCCTATACCTTTTCAACAAATCATTTTCTAAATAGTTTCCAAGTGTCAACTAAATAAGTTAATAAAACTAATCAATAATATATGTACACATGAAGACATGCAAATTGAGTATCCATAAGCTTGAATACCTCTTTTAGCCCAACAATTTTCTATTGTCAAATGCTTTGTGATCAACTCTTAATAAGAAATATTACCATTGAGGTGGGGATGGATGTGTTCTTTTAGCATTGATATTCATTTTTATTTGACCATTTGTAACAAATTTTGATTATTTATTTGTTATCTTTTTGTCTCAAATGTAGGTGAAAAGATTAATAGAAAATATCTAATTGTTTTTTCTAAGAGCAAAACATGTCTAGCTATGAAGAACAAAGATTACCAAGAATCGTAGAAAACAAAGCAAGATTAGAGGCTTTGGGATTATCAAATAAGACTTATTCTTTGAAAGTTTCAATTCAAAATACCAAAAACAAGAAGGAATAGAAAAGATATGAAGAACATGATGAAGAGTATAGGCTCGATGAAGTAGAAGAATTTCAAGACTCTAGTGAAGAAGATGAAAGATATAGCAAAAAAAAGGTATATAATGAGGATCTTATGAAATGTTTGTGTTTAGTTTAATTGAGCCAGTAATATATATATATATATATATATATATATATATATATATATATATATATATATATATATATAATCTAATTTAGATTGATAATGAAACATGATTTAATTATTTGTTAGTTCTAGATAATACTTGTACTTGTTATATGTAAAATAATTCTTTCATGAGGCTTTGTTGGGTATATTGAATCTTGCATGTGTTTGTAAATGGAATAGTTTGGTCTGTTTGGATTGGCTTACATGTAGACATTACCAAGTATTTTATCTTATGATTGCTTCCACTACACTTTAATTTATCTATCAAGTCCTACTGCTCATTCTCCATCTGTCATCACATTGGCTTTTTCTTCATCTAATAGTTTATCTTATTTTTTAATATATATTTTTCTTTAACTTTTGTGATTATTTATATTTATATTTTGTAGATAACAAGATCATTAAAATTAAGTTCTAAAAGGGTCAATGCCTCTAAGTTGAGTGATGTTGAGCAACCTGAAACAAGTACAGGTACTTAAAGAACATGTTTTTTCTAAAATTAGAAATCTCAAGTGCTTGAATTAGTGTTGATTTATTTTTCTTAATTTAATTTAGGCCAAGATGTTAAGAAGCAACGTGGGCACACCATTAATGCGAAACTCCGAAAGAAAAGAGAAAAGTTAATGGTGATGGACAAAACATTTGATATCCAATTTCCTCCTCCTTATTTTAAGTTTTGTGGAAAACATGCAAAATTTTTCAAAGCTGAAGCAACTGTGTGTATAAGGCAAAAAGCTCCTTTACAAGTTAAGACTTGAAAAGAGATTTCTGAAGATGATCAAAATATAATGTGGAAACATATGAAGGTTAGTATAATTTGTGCACTTAATTAATTTTGATTTAAATATTGAATGTATTTTAACAATGCCCTATTTGGTATTTCTTTTAACTTCATGACTTTAGGATGCATTATGTTTGAAGGAAGAAGATAGAAAACATGCAATGAAACAGTTGCAAAACCAATACAGAAACAGGCATCATCATTTACATCAAGCGTACATCCAAAATAAAGGTAGACCAAATGATATACGTACTGAAGATTGGAATTGGTTAATAAATAATAAATGGAATAATTCTAAATTTAAGGTAGGTTACATTCTTTATATATTTATATCTCAAGTTTGAAATTTAATTTTTACGTATTTTTATATTATAATATTAAATTATTTCTACATTTACAGGAAAGGACTTTGAAAAATAAAGTTAGCCGAAGTAAACAAGAATTCAAGCCACTTATTGGCATAAAATCAATTATCCAAAAGGCATTTGAAATGGTGATGTTTCTTTTATGTTCCAATATAAAAATTTATGTAAATTTTATATAGGCTTTATAAGATTTGTTTATGTTTCACATATACAAGTTTGTGTGTTTTGGTTCTTTTATTCAATATAATATCATATTATTTTATTTTATTTATTTTCAATAGAAAGAGAAATTAAAAAAATGATGAATGGCCAAATGCAGTGGAAGTGTGGAAGGCCACACGAATGAGATCTGATGGAACTTGGTGCATTCCTAATGGGGAACAAATTATGGTAAGTAAAAAAATTACTTTCACTTCTATTGTAATAGATTTAAAATTTATATTTTTATGTCGTTAAAGTTTTACAATTTGAGTGTCAAAATTTGTATTATGGAGTTGAGAGAGAGATATGAAAAGTTATTTTACTGTTTTTTCGTTTGTTGATATGTGTCATAATATTTTGTGAAAATATTACATAGGACAATTTGAGAAATGTGGTTGAAGTATATCAAGAAGAAATTTCAAGAGCACCTGTCCCATTGGTAAAACATTTTGAATTTGTATTGAGTGCAAAACCAAATCACTCACAAGGTATAGTAAGTGTGTCAATGACGAAAAGAAGTGTAGAGAGACAACTTGTTCAAAGTCAAATGGGATGCACAAAAGAGAGCAAATGATTTAGAGTTAGAAGTGCAAAAATTTGACCAATGTTATTCTAAAGCAAGAAGATACCAACCTTCAACTTCAAAGTGAATTGCAATCTCAACATCAACCAATCGAAAATCATCAGCTTGCTAGAAAACTCAACATGACCAAATGAAGCAAGATATTGAAAGGGAGATGAGACATCAAATGGCTACTTTATTAGAAAGTTTATCATTTAGCACTTCAAATGTTCCATCAAACAAAGTCAGTTGTATTACTATTTATTTTTTATTAATATTTCTATATCTTTACATTTTTAAAATATTATTAATTTTTTTATTCATATTCATGATTTGTTTTATATATTTTCCAGAATCAAAATCCTTGAAGATAATAAGGACAATGTTTATTACTCTTTAAGAGTAAGAATAGTTCTAAGGTCAATTTCTATCCGAAGGTTTAGAATATATTAGCCTTCTTGTAGTGTCATTTTGTATTGTGATGGAGACAGGTTATTGTTGTAGTTCTATTAGAGGTGTGGGCACATTTGTGGTTATGGGGTTGTTTTGCATCTCATTCTTTTGTGGTTGTTGTTTCTTTCAATGGTTAACTTATATTTGTTATTTGTGTATAAGGGTTGAGATATTTGATATATTTATGTTTTAAGTTCTGGTTATATTTTTTATTTGTTGTATTTTAATTGGAAATGAATTCGAAATGGATTTGATGCTTGGTGTCGATGATCTTAAAACAACGGAGGCGGTGATTGCTACTGAATCTGCAATTTCCACTTGTCAGCCTGTAATTCCATTGCTATGGCAGTGAAACAGATTTGGATGATGGTGGTGCTGATGATGACAGTGTGGATGATGAAATAGAAAGCAGTGATTCTCATTGCAAGGATGGAACCAATGGTGAAAATGAAAAAAGGTCAGTAATTAAATATTCTGGTAAGGATAATATTCAGGAAAAGTATTAAGGTGCTTGTGTTTGATGCTTAACCAATTGACATGTTACAAGAACTGTGTCTTGATTGAGATATAATTGGAAGTCTTGCATCTGTCCTCCTGAAGTTAACTATCATTAGAAAATGTTTTTTGTTTTCTATCTTGATGAATAATAATAAAATGTTTTCTTCATGTTTCCAAAGATTTGGATAAGGATGGTTTCTTTAACTTGTACTATCCTCACCACCATAAATGATGTAGTGGTTGTTGTACCAGAAAACAGGGGCACCAACAACGGGTGCCATGTAAAGGTGCATTTGCAAATACCAAGTAGTCGAGAATGGGGTCTATGTATGACCTCACATCTACTGTTGGAGGGGGGGGGTCATATTTTCCTATATGTGGGTCATCTCAATGGTTATTGTAACCTTAATTTTATCATGAAGGCCTTGAGCCCTAATAGCTTGGTATATGTTTTGGATTGCAAGTAAAATGTATTGTGCATACTGAGAGGACCCTCTAACGAGACTCACTTTGTTGCCAACTGCCATGTACTTGATTTTGACAGGGTCAGTGGTTTAAGACGTTTTGCACCCATTGCCTAGCACTCTCACGACATGGTCAGGGATTTTGCTTTGGGCACACTGTATTAATTTTGCTTTAGGCACACTGTATTATTTATGTTTCAAGTTCTTGTTATATATTTTATTTGTTACATTTTTAGATGTAATGAATATTTATATTTATTTATTTATTTTAATTAATATGTATTTTAAAATTTTAAATATGATTTGTCTATTAATTATGATATGATATTTATTACAATCATTTATAACTTTTAATAATAATAATGATAAAATGTTAATAATTAGAAACAATTCATAGCTAATTATAATATAAATTTTGATGATAAAATACTATCAGTTATAATAAATTTATAATAATAATAACTAATTTATATTTCTGATATTTTATTATTATCACAATTATGTCTTATAATTGTAACATTATATTATTATCACTATTACGTAAAATTATTAGTGACAATTTTATTTGTCACAATAAAGCTTGATTTTAGTGACATATAAAATTATTGTCACAAGTACAACAATAACAAAAATACTAATTTTACTATCGTCACAAAATATTAATAATTACATGTTTTTAGTTTACAATAATGAATATTTTTGTCACCAAAATTATTAGTTTTTTCCAAAATTCATCTTCGTATAAAGGACCCACTAAAAGAATGATATACTAGAACTTTATACGCAATCTCATTTAGTGAGATCGTGAAAGAATATAAGTATAGGTAAACCAAAATATACATTGAACCTTGTTATGATCTACTTGTTAAATCTCAATTATTTAAAAATATCGTATTGTTTATGAAATAAAATAACGAAGCAACTTCCGGATCTGGACGGAAGTAACTACTAACTTGATATATAAAAGATGAATAAACTAATTAATGAGATTTAATACTTCAAAGATTGTGGACAGTTTTCCAAATCCAAAATATTTTTGATAAACAGACACGTGTTGGCAGCATCATTAAATATTTACAATACGCAAATTCTTTTGCATATCTTTATGTTTTCTAGTTCCAAATAGTATTTGTATTTTCATTCCAAAATTTTCAGGTTTCATCTCTAAATTTTATATCCAATTTTAGTTTCTTAACTTTTAATTATTCACATTTTCAATTCCTAATATTTTTTTTAACAATAGTAATCCCTTTAGTTTTTAATTTATCAAAATCCTGTTCAATTTTAACTTTTAAAAATACGGTGAATGATTATCAAATTCCATTTAATAATAAAATTCCATAATTGTTATCTTTCTCAACCTTATAAACGAAAGCCACAAATAGAATGTATTGTTATCCAACCGTAAAATATCCCAAATAATAATAAAAATTGAAGAAGTAAATTAAAGCAAAACAACTCATGAGTAATTAATGATTAATTATTAAAATAGAGTAAAAAGCTAAAGGCCAAAAATTCTAGACAATTAAAAATTTAAAAATGAAATTAATAACATGTGAAAACAGTTAACTCTCACAGTAACATAATGATTAAACATAACGGATTCATAGAGTGTTGGCTATCCATATAAGAAAACTATGTAAGAGAGAATTGGTCGAATCAGCTACACTGAAAAGATCTCAAAAGTGATTATTTCCCCGTTAATTAAGGTTGAGTGTAGCAACAGAGTTATATATGTATATATAGAGAGAGACTAGGTCTCTCTGTGGCTGCTTCTTCCAAGCATTTAAACCCTCTGCGACATTTGTCGATTCCTCTCTCCTTCAATTCCATTTCTTTGGCTTTATCTTCCTCCATTTGAATCCAATCATATTTTCTACTTCAAACTTTGTCACTGTTACCTCGCCATTTTCTCATTCTTTTAACTGAATCTGATGCTTTCTTGAGCTGAATCGGAAAATGAGGGGACCGTCCCCGAACTTTGTGGAGCCGCGCCACCGCTCCTCCTCCGCCTTTAGGTTTTACTCCGTTACTTAATACCTTACTAATTTTGCGTTTGCGTTTGTTTTTAATCCTTTGTGTGAACTTCATTTTGGATGTCACATCTACTTTTTGCACTTGAGTTTTAGAGAGTTTCGAAATCCTAGATTTCTACTTCAATTTTCGCTTTTATTTATTTCCGCGGAGATAACGGAATCCTTTGCCGCTGAATTATATTGCTTATGTCGTATTTGAGAATTGGCGCGATGTGTTCATAGGATCTTGGTATCTTAGCAGTGCAATATGAGTGTGAAGTGAGTAATGATGAGGGAAATTGAACATTAATCTTGAAGCTTAATGTGTTCCTTCCTGCTACTTGGACTCTTTCTCATGTTTATTGGATGCCGAATTTTTGTTTATTTTGCTTTCTTGTCGGTGCAGTGAAGATACTAGCAAGAGAAGGTCTCAAAGAAGTAAAGATTTCAAAGATGTTGAGAAGGTGTTGCATAGTTCGTTCCAAGAGAGGAGTGTAACTTGCAGGCCAAATTGGAAATTAGTTTTGGTTGTTATTTTATTGGGAACCTTGGTTACCATTTTCCATCCTCCAGCTGTTTATAATACCGATCATTTATCAAACTCTATTATGTCGCGGTATGTCTTTTGTTTTTCTCCATGCTTTCACATTTTTTGCATCCTTCTATTTTTAGCTTTGGTAGTCTCCTGCTATTGTATGTTCGTTATAGTTTCGTTTCTTAAATTTTTCTTTTCTAGAAAATGGAGATACTGCAATATGCATTGATCCCTTCTTGGGAAGGAGAATTCATTTACTGTTATTAATTTGCATTTGTCTATGTATAAGCATGTGTCCCTTCGAAGACTATGTCTTGTTCTCTTGAAATAGTGTGGCAATTTATTTGTTCAGATCGTGAAGGGTGATTTTATATGGTTACATCTTTCTTTGTCTTGTTAACTTTGTTTTTTTGCAGGCCAACTTTTATAAACAGCTGGAGAGGAGGATTTGGTGGCACTGATTCGCGTTATGAGTCATTTCTCAATATTGAGTGGAACCAAATATCTAATGTTCTTGAAAATTTGAAGGATAAGGACACATATCAGGGTGTTGGCTTATTAAACTTCAATGACAGTGAGATTGACCACTGGAAGGAGCTGATACCAGAAGCAGAGCATGTAGTCCTTGGGCTGGACTATGCTTCAAGTAATATTACTTGGGAAGTTCTCTATCCAGAATGGATAGATGAAGAAGAAGAATATGAATTCCCTACTTGTCCAACTCTACCTAGGATTCAGGTACCGGGAAAGCCACGTCTTGATCTTATTGCTGCCAAGCTTCCCTGCCACAAGTCAGGACGCTGGTCTAGAGATGTGGCTCGTTTGCACTTGCAAATTGAAGCTGCAAGACTTGCTGCCTCTTCCAAAGGATATCATCCTGTGCGTGTGCTTTTGGTCACGGATTGCTTCCCGATTCCTAATCTATTTACTTGCAATGACCTTATACAGCATGAAGGAAGTGCTTGGCTTTATGAACCCAACCTGAATAGACTGAGAGATAAGCTGCAGCTACCAATTGGTTCATGTGAACTAGCAGTTCCTATGAAGGCTAAAGGTCAGGTTCAAATAAACTTGTTTCTAAGCTATGTCCTTGCTTTTCAATTGTTCTCTTTATCCCTCAATCTTGTTTCCATCCTGTTTTTAAGCAACAATCAGTTTAAGTTTCAAAATTTAAGTGTACAACATTTTTCTTTATTGAAGACTGAAAAAGAAAATAAATGGTTGGCCAAGAGCATGAACTTTTAAATTAATTGAATCCTGTTCCGGTGCATAAGAAACATGTTTTAGGTTATTATACTTTTTTCATGATGTGTTCCGGAACGGCAATGTGGCTTCTGAAAGTATATTATTCCGTTACCTTTGAAGTTTGATGATATATGAAATTAACTGTATATATTGATCAGAGACTAACTATAATCTTTTAACAGAAAATTTTTATTCAGAAAGGCCACGCCGAGAAGCTTATGCAACCATCCTGCACTCTGCACATTTGTATGTTTGTGGAGCCATTACTGCTGCACAGAGTATTCGAATGGCTGGTTCAACACGAGATCTTGTGATTCTTGTTGACGACACGATTAGTGACTATCATAGAGGGGGCTTGGAGGCTGCGGGATGGAAGATTCATACAATCCAAAGAATAAGGAATCCAAAAGCAGAACCAGAGGCATACAACGAGTGGAACTACAGCAAATTCCGTCTGTGGCAGCTAACAGATTATGATAAAATCATTTTCATTGATGCTGACCTTCTTATTCTTAGAAATATCGATTTCCTTTTTGAGATGCCTGAAATAACTGCAATAGGAAACAATGCTACGCTGTTCAACTCAGGTGTAATGGTGGTTGAACCATCAAATTGTACATTCCAACTGCTTATGGGTCACATCAATGAGATTGTCTCCTACAACGGAGGGGACCAGGGGTATCTTAATGAAATCTTCACATGGTGGCACCGGATTCCAAAACATATGAACTTCTTGAAGCACTTCTGGGAAGGTGATGAGGAAGAGAAAAAAGTGATGAAAACTCGTCTCTTCGGAGCTGATCCACCAATCCTTTATGTCATCCATTATCTGGGTAATAAACCATGGCTTTGCTTTCGAGACTATGACTGCAACTGGAATGTGGACATTCTGCAGGAGTTTGCAAGTGATGTGGCTCATGCAAGATGGTGGAAGGTGCATGATGCAATGCCAGAGAACTTGCATAAGTACTGTTTGCTTAGGTCCAAGCAGAAGGCTGCATTAGAGTGGGATCGTAGACAAGCAGAAAAAGGAAACTACAGTGATGGTCATTGGAAAGTCAAGATTGAAGATCCAAGACTGAACACGTGCTTTGAGGATTTCTGTTTTTGGGAGAGCATGTTATGGCATTGGGGTGAAAAGAATTGGACAGATAATTCGACTGTTAACAATTCGCCACCTGTTGTCCAAACCAAATCTCTCTCTTCTTTATGAATTTACTTCATACTTCCATATATTTAGTGTAGATCCTACGTGTTTGCAAAATCTGTTTCTCCATTACCCTCCTCTACAAGCAAATGATGGCATAAGGCTATTTTTTTGTCCCAGAGTGTTTTTTAGGTCAAAGGATTATACGTTGAAAGCATGTCCGAAACCTTTTATTTACTCTTATATTGAAAGTAAATGACTTTAATATTTCATTAAATATCTTTACCTGCCGCTATTTTCGCCCGTATTTATATCTTTTCATGCTGTATTTTCTATCATCACTAGTTAGGCATCTCTACTGTTACCTTCAAAAATGGCATGAATAATGAATTGAATATTGTTTCTGTTTTCTTAAATTTGGAACGGGATGTATGAATGGGGTTGATGTTTCGGAACATAGAACTTGATAACTATATTTGTGCAGTGATTTTAGGCTACTGAGATCTGTTAGCGATTTATTTCTCTGCCAAAATGATTTGAATGATTTAAGAATTAGAGCAAAAAACAGGGGTGTTAGATAAATACAATCATCTCCTTTTTAATAATGTGTCTCCTTTTAAGTTTTTTTTTTCTCCAAATATACCTAGAAAGTTATTTCTTAAGATTTTATTTTCCTTACAAATAAAAGTACTCCTCACGCGATATATATATATATATATATATATATATATATATATATATATATATATATATATATATATATATGGATGCGCATATTTAGATTTGTTGAAGTAAGTTAATCGTTAAAAAATATTGACATGATGATAAAAGTTGCTTAGAAAATATAAGCAACTCTTGTTTATACATAAAAAATATTATCTTCATAAATATTATTATATAATCAAGTTTAAATAAAAATTAGATAAAATAATAAGTTGCTTATAATTTTTCCTATTGAAGTATAATTGAATGTGAGATGTTTGAAGATGATATGACACTATAAGATTTGTGTTATACATTTCTTAATGTGGGAAGCAACTTATTTGAATTATTTTTATTAAAAATGCCATTAGTTACATATTAACCATATTGACTTAGATATATTATAATTCAATTTGGATATTATATTTTTAAATTATTATACATTTAAAACTTATGGATTACATGTTCAAGAGGCCATAGCATTCTAAGCAATGTGATAAAGAAATTATTATTATTAAGGTATAGATGTATTGTTTGTAATTAGACCAAAATTTATGTTTGAGAATCTATCCTAAAATACTCATATTTTGTATAATAACAAATAACATAATCCTTTTTATTTTTTAATAAACTTATTTAGTATGTAGTAGAGAACACTCAAATCCATAAATTATATGATTAAACTTAGGTCATATGTGTAGTTTGAAGAAAACTCTATCATGTTCAAGATAATATTTAGGTTGTGCAAAATGAAAGATCAACAAGACATGAAAATTACAGAAACATTAGAAGATAGATGTATGTTATATTAAAGCTTTATACACAAATCAATAAGTTTGTATGGTCAAACATGGGTCATAGTAACGGTCTGGAGAAGTCTATCATTTGCCATTCAAACGTAAATAGTGCAAGATGATAGATTAACAAGTTAGATGAAAAGTATAATTAGCATCGGACGTCAGACACAAAAGAAGATAAACAAAAGTAATATTAAAGTTTTGGATGCAAGATAGTAAGTGTTAGGTCAAAGTTCAACATACCCTTTTATTTGGTTTTGATTTTTATGCTTAAACAACAAAGTATAAAATATATTTTCATAAACATCATGTCTCATTAGACACAAGTGTTATGTGCTTCGTCTAATAGACGAAAACACCTTGTTTAGTATTCTTCATATGATAAGCTCTTGTTTGAACATATGATAAGTGTAGTTCATTTAACAAACAATAAGCCTTAAGCACTTCATGATACATATTGAAGACTTATAAATACTTATTCTTTATGTAAGGAAAATGTTTGTATCTTCATTTCTCTCAAAAGAATCTCACAATAATATGTCAACATCAAAACTTTTCTATAAAAGGCGAAATGTTAGTGTTGCAAAGTCAGTCACCTATGTCAGGCCTCATGCTTTTCGCTGAAGAGGAAAGAAGTTACCTCTACGACATGATAAGTCATGAAATGTACCAAAAAAGTTGTGTAAAGAGATCACATGCACGTAATATTGCATGAAGAGCATTTAATGTTTCTATATGGTTGATTACAAAAGAAGATGACGGACTTGTATAACTCACAACAACTCCAAAAAAAAATTTACAACAACTATTTTCTTCATAGCTCTAACGACTTTTGTTCTAAACCCTTTCAAGCAACCCTATGCCTTTTTTGTTTGAGGAAAAACATTGTCTTAACAACTAACTAGAAGAGTGCTCTCAATCTTGTATTTGTCTTAGAATATTAAAGAAAAATCTTGTGATCTCTTATATCACAAGAAGTGGTTTATCAAAACAATACTTACAACTTAGTCAGAAGTGGTTGGATCCAAATAATACTTGTATCTTGAAGTGATAGTCTGCATTAACGGAAACATGATCGGGTTAATCAAGAATTGAACATAGTCCGTGTGTTTAAAATGAATTAATATTAAAAATGCTCTACGTAACTTTCTTAACCACTTATCCCTTTTTATATTATATGTTGTTAATCTTCAACAAACTTAAGAAGGAGAGTTTTGTGAAAACTTGTTCTTTAAAAGAGAAGCTTTAACAATGCATATGTCCTATTGAAGGTTCATCAAATGAGCTTCATCAAATGCATCTCTTGAGAGAAATAAATATAAAAGTTTAACATTTCTATTTTTCAAGACAATGTTTTGTGAAAAGTTCTTGAATTTTCTAAATACAAAATTTAAGCATTTAGTGTATTTAACATGTTTTAACAATTTGTATCAAAGCTCAGCCTTCAAAACACTTTAGGCTGAGTTCAAGAGGGGGTAAATTGAACTTTATAAAATTTTGGCTTTAAAAAGATTTGAAAAAGGTTTTAATCAAAAATTAAGATTTTCAAGAATCTCAATTATCAATGGTGTAAAGTGCAGCGCATAAAATAAATTAATTTAGTTTGGAATAAACCAATTTAATTTCTGGCAGAACAAGCAACAAGCAAACCTATACACACAGATGATCAATAGGCACTACAGAATTTATATTCAATGATTTAGATATACATAATACAATGCAAAAAATACTCAAGGCACAGTATAATAACCAATCAAGAGATAAACCACTTCAATGAATTAACTATGCTAAAGCAATATGTAAATAATCAACACAGTAGCACCATTTGAGAAGATGGCTATGATTATTGAAAATAAACTAACATCAATTGTTTATCAAGGCAACAGTCAACCAATAAGAATTTAACCAGCAGAACCTGCTAAAGAAATGTAAATCAAATGCAGTTAAAGAAGGTCAGTAAGCAACACAGGACTGATATAATTAGCGCTGCTAGATATGCTCAAATTTCAATTCAGCAGTTTCAAAAATTGAAAAGAACAAGAACAATTTGCAACAGTGCAAGATGTATAAAACTTTCTAAGAACAACTAGCAAAAATTATTATCAAACAGATTACAAAGACAAATAGAACTGACTATATCTAGCTAAAAAAGGAACCAAATTTGAATTACAAAATTGAATGAAACGGTGCAAATTTATTAAAGAATGGATCTGGGTACAAAGAATGATAGTGGGCAGTGCAAAGTGAATCAAAAATGCAGAGAGAAGGGTCAAGAGAGAAGAACACAAGCAATTATATTGGTTCACCCTTTATCAAGGGCTATACCCAGTCTTTCTTGCAACATTAGCAAGAAAAATTGCACTAATCAATACTTGACTGTACAATTACAATTAACACACGACTCTCACACTCCACAAGAACCAAGAACACCACTGAATTGAAGAACAAGCACCCTACAGTTCCCCCAATTCACAAAAATCAAATGCTAAACCCTATAGCACTTTCAATAACACAATTGTTTCGAAAATAAAAGATTACAATTACAAAACACAGTTCTTGAAACAAAACAGGTTCAAGAAAAGGTTAAAAGAAATTCTCTAATTGGCATAATCACAGAAAGCCTGCACAAGCTTGAAGATTCTCAATGGCACAACTCAATTATTAAGACTCAATCTCCGAGAACAAACCCTTCAATCTTTTTGAAAAATCAAATGATCAAGATTGCTCATAATGTTTTCCACAAAATGTTCTTGCATTTATGTGTCTATTCATATTTAGTGTAGATCCTACGTGTTTGCAAAATCTGTTTCTCCATTACCCTCCTCTACAAGCAAATGATGGCATAAGGCTATTTTTTTGTCCCAGAGTGTTTTTTAGGTCAAAGGATTATACGTTGAAAGCATGTCCGAAACCTTTTATTTACTCTTATATTGAAAGTAAATGACTTTAATATTTCATTAAATATCTTTACCTGCCGCTATTTTCGCCCGTATTTATATCTTTTCATGCTGTATTTTCTATCATCACTAGTTAGGCATCTCTACTGTTACCTTCAAAAATGGCATGAATAATGAATTGAATATTGTTTCTGTTTTCTTAAATTTGGAACGGGATGTATGAATGGGGTTGATGTTTCGGAACATAGAACTTGATAACTATATTTGTGCAGTGATTTTAGGCTACTGAGATCTGTTAGCGATTTATTTCTCTGCCAAAATGATTTGAATGATTTAAGAATTAGAGCAAAAAACAGGGGTGTTAGATAAATACAATCATCTCCTTTTTAATAATGTGTCTCCTTTTAAGTTTTTTTTTTCTCCAAATATACCTAGAAAGTTATTTCTTAAGATTTTATTTTCCTTACAAATAAAAGTACTCCTCACGCGATATATATATATATATATATATATATATATATATATATATATATATATATATATATATATATATGGATGCGCATATTTAGATTTGTTGAAGTAAGTTAATCGTTAAAAAATATTGACATGATGATAAAAGTTGCTTAGAAAATATAAGCAACTCTTGTTTATACATAAAAAATATTATCTTCATAAATATTATTATATAATCAAGTTTAAATAAAAATTAGATAAAATAATAAGTTGCTTATAATTTTTCCTATTGAAGTATAATTGAATGTGAGATGTTTGAAGATGATATGACACTATAAGATTTGTGTTATACATTTCTTAATGTGGGAAGCAACTTATTTGAATTATTTTTATTAAAAATGCCATTAGTTACATATTAACCATATTGACTTAGATATATTATAATTCAATTTGGATATTATATTTTTAAATTATTATACATTTAAAACTTATGGATTACATGTTCAAGAGGCCATAGCATTCTAAGCAATGTGATAAAGAAATTATTATTATTAAGGTATAGATGTATTGTTTGTAATTAGACCAAAATTTATGTTTGAGAATCTATCCTAAAATACTCATATTTTGTATAATAACAAATAACATAATCCTTTTTATTTTTTAATAAACTTATTTAGTATGTAGTAGAGAACACTCAAATCCATAAATTATATGATTAAACTTAGGTCATATGTGTAGTTTGAAGAAAACTCTATCATGTTCAAGATAATATTTAGGTTGTGCAAAATGAAAGATCAACAAGACATGAAAATTACAGAAACATTAGAAGATAGATGTATGTTATATTAAAGCTTTATACACAAATCAATAAGTTTGTATGGTCAAACATGGGTCATAGTAACGGTCTGGAGAAGTCTATCATTTGCCATTCAAACGTAAATAGTGCAAGATGATAGATTAACAAGTTAGATGAAAAGTATAATTAGCATCGGACGTCAGACACAAAAGAAGATAAACAAAAGTAATATTAAAGTTTTGGATGCAAGATAGTAAGTGTTAGGTCAAAGTTCAACATACCCTTTTATTTGGTTTTGATTTTTATGCTTAAACAACAAAGTATAAAATATATTTTCATAAACATCATGTCTCATTAGACACAAGTGTTATGTGCTTCGTCTAATAGACGAAAACACCTTGTTTAGTATTCTTCATATGATAAGCTCTTGTTTGAACATATGATAAGTGTAGTTCATTTAACAAACAATAAGCCTTAAGCACTTCATGATACATATTGAAGACTTATAAATACTTATTCTTTATGTAAGGAAAATGTTTGTATCTTCATTTCTCTCAAAAGAATCTCACAATAATATGTCAACATCAAAACTTTTCTATAAAAGGCGAAATGTTAGTGTTGCAAAGTCAGTCACCTATGTCAGGCCTCATGCTTTTCGCTGAAGAGGAAAGAAGTTACCTCTACGACATGATAAGTCATGAAATGTACCAAAAAAGTTGTGTAAAGAGATCACATGCACGTAATATTGCATGAAGAGCATTTAATGTTTCTATATGGTTGATTACAAAAGAAGATGACGGACTTGTATAACTCACAACAACTCCAAAAAAAAATTTACAACAACTATTTTCTTCATAGCTCTAACGACTTTTGTTCTAAACCCTTTCAAGCAACCCTATGCCTTTTTTGTTTGAGGAAAAACATTGTCTTAACAACTAACTAGAAGAGTGCTCTCAATCTTGTATTTGTCTTAGAATATTAAAGAAAAATCTTGTGATCTCTTATATCACAAGAAGTGGTTTATCAAAACAATACTTACAACTTAGTCAGAAGTGGTTGGATCCAAATAATACTTGTATCTTGAAGTGATAGTCTGCATTAACGGAAACATGATCGGGTTAATCAAGAATTGAACATAGTCCGTGTGTTTAAAATGAATTAATATTAAAAATGCTCTACGTAACTTTCTTAACCACTTATCCCTTTTTATATTATATGTTGTTAATCTTCAACAAACTTAAGAAGGAGAGTTTTGTGAAAACTTGTTCTTTAAAAGAGAAGCTTTAACAATGCATATGTCCTATTGAAGGTTCATCAAATGAGCTTCATCAAATGCATCTCTTGAGAGAAATAAATATAAAAGTTTAACATTTCTATTTTTCAAGACAATGTTTTGTGAAAAGTTCTTGAATTTTCTAAATACAAAATTTAAGCATTTAGTGTATTTAACATGTTTTAACAATTTGTATCAAAGCTCAGCCTTCAAAACACTTTAGGCTGAGTTCAAGAGGGGGTAAATTGAACTTTATAAAATTTTGGCTTTAAAAAGATTTGAAAAAGGTTTTAATCAAAAATTAAGATTTTCAAGAATCTCAATTATCAATGGTGTAAAGTGCAGCGCATAAAATAAATTAATTTAGTTTGGAATAAACCAATTTAATTTCTGGCAGAACAAGCAACAAGCAAACCTATACACACAGATGATCAATAGGCACTACAGAATTTATATTCAATGATTTAGATATACATAATACAATGCAAAAAATACTCAAGGCACAGTATAATAACCAATCAAGAGATAAACCACTTCAATGAATTAACTATGCTAAAGCAATATGTAAATAATCAACACAGTAGCACCATTTGAGAAGATGGCTATGATTATTGAAAATAAACTAACATCAATTGTTTATCAAGGCAACAGTCAACCAATAAGAATTTAACCAGCAGAACCTGCTAAAGAAATGTAAATCAAATGCAGTTAAAGAAGGTCAGTAAGCAACACAGGACTGATATAATTAGCGCTGCTAGATATGCTCAAATTTCAATTCAGCAGTTTCAAAAATTGAAAAGAACAAGAACAATTTGCAACAGTGCAAGATGTATAAAACTTTCTAAGAACAACTAGCAAAAATTATTATCAAACAGATTACAAAGACAAATAGAACTGACTATATCTAGCTAAAAAAGGAACCAAATTTGAATTACAAAATTGAATGAAACGGTGCAAATTTATTAAAGAATGGATCTGGGTACAAAGAATGATAGTGGGCAGTGCAAAGTGAATCAAAAATGCAGAGAGAAGGGTCAAGAGAGAAGAACACAAGCAATTATATTGGTTCACCCTTTATCAAGGGCTATACCCAGTCTTTCTTGCAACATTAGCAAGAAAAATTGCACTAATCAATACTTGACTGTACAATTACAATTAACACACGACTCTCACACTCCACAAGAACCAAGAACACCACTGAATTGAAGAACAAGCACCCTACAGTTCCCCCAATTCACAAAAATCAAATGCTAAACCCTATAGCACTTTCAATAACACAATTGTTTCGAAAATAAAAGATTACAATTACAAAACACAGTTCTTGAAACAAAACAGGTTCAAGAAAAGGTTAAAAGAAATTCTCTAATTGGCATAATCACAGAAAGCCTGCACAAGCTTGAAGATTCTCAATGGCACAACTCAATTATTAAGACTCAATCTCCGAGAACAAACCCTTCAATCTTTTTGAAAAATCAAATGATCAAGATTGCTCATAATGTTTTCCACAAAATGTTCTTGCATTTATGTGTCTATTCATATTTAAAAAACCCAGTTATCTTTAAAGTTGAAAAACCAAATTGTTTTTTAAGTGACTGTTAAAACAATTTACTACATAATGCGAAAAAATAGATTTCATATAAAGGGACGATTTATTTTTCTACTGAAGGTTGAAAATCTGAACTGGTTATCCTTGAGTAGATTTGTTATGCTTTGTTACTTATTTTAAAGCATGTTTTAATGTGTGCCAGTGAGATTCTCTTTAGCAGTGCACAGGTTTCCTTTTACCTCCAATCACACTCACTCACACTAAGACAAAGCCTAAGACAACACATCCAACTCACTTGCTTGCTTTGGCTTCTTGCACTTGCTTGGCTTCATCAAATACTTAGTCTTTTGAGAGTACTAACAATCTCCCCTTATTTGATGAAGACAATCCAGCTTGTGAGTGGTTTAGAATCTGCAACTGCACAGAAAAAGTGATGAAAGCAACATGTTGACACAATGCTTGTATCAGCAGTTTTAAGCAGTTAAGTTTTCTGGTTCAGAGCAGATTGTTCCTTTCTCAGTTCAGATTAATTCTAGTCTAGAGCATTATCCATTTAAACACAAAGCAAATAACATAGATTTTCATTAACCAACCAAACACTAATACAACTAATACATTATCATTTAAGTAGAAAAACAAAATTTAAACTATCCTGTTAGCATTAAAACAGAACTGAACAGAACCAGAACAATGAATCCCTAGCAGCAGCAGCAACAAATGATATGAGCAAAACTACATAAGCATGCCCTACATTCACTACATGCACACTAACCACTTCTCCCCCTTTGGATTCATCAAATAGGAGAAAATAGCTAGATGTGCACTAGTATGCAATCACAGTTATAATATGCATGCTCAGTCATGAGATTCGTTCCAAGAAGCCATGGTGGCAAGTTAGTCCTGCCCTGCCTCTATTTGTTAGTCTATATGCTGGAAACGAGTTGTACAAAACTCATAGTGGTTCCTTTGCTTTGTTGTAAGGAAATCAAGCTTGTCAATCACTGTTTGCTCAAAAGTGGAACAGCCTGAGCTTGAACCAGCATTTTCATCCATTGCAACAGCATTTGCTTCCATTTCTACAGCAGCCTCTGCAGGTTCTCCTGGATTTTCAGCATCCGCTTGACACACCCATTGGCCATTATTAATCTGAGTCAAGCCAATTTTGTGCAGATTGGTTGCAGAAACTTCATAACTCTATTTTATTGGTTCTATTAGCTCCCCCTCAAAAGGTATTTTAAAGTGCTCAATCAGTTTTGACATAAGCACTACATATGGAAACCTATAATCTGCCAACCTCCTAGACTTTTCCATTTGCTCTCTAATGAAAAATGCCCAATTGACTTCCACGCGGTTGATGAGGCAATACATGTGAATAAGGTCTTCCTTGTGTAGCACAGCGTGATTGTGCCCTCTAGGTGTTAAGATCCACACTATGAAGAAAGCTACTAATCTTGGACTTAATGCCAATCCACCAACTTGAAATCCTCTCATGATGCCTTGAGGATTCCTTAGGCAGCTTCTATAGAAGGTAATTTTGTTATATTCTAATCGAAGTCATATCCGGTCAAATAAATGCAGTTGAATGCAGTACTAGGAAGTGACTCCCAAGGACCTAGTTTCCTGTCAAAGGATTAAACACACAAAGAAAAGAAGGGGGGGAGGGGGGGTTGTGAAATAATCAAAATTAATAAAATAAAAAACCAACAAAACTAAATTAGATTTTCTTAACTGAATTAAATTACCCTCTTAATTAGACTACAGTTCGCTTAAGCGAAAATTAACACAAGTTTTCCTTATGCAAATTAAGCATTCACATACATCATTCATTCCGTCCCAGCAATTCGTGACTCACTCCATTAAGCATGAATAGAGACACGAATTTCATATTAATTGAAAAATTAAGCATGAACCAGTAAAAGCATTAAGCATAGAAATAAAATGATGAGGAGTTAAGAGATGAAGATAGCAAAAATAGCACAACAACAACGTCAAAGCTTCATTGCAATCTGAATCAAAAGGATAACCATATAAATTAGCCTTCCATTAAATTTGAATAAGGCAAACGAAGATTAAACGCAAAACTTAACTAAAATAAAAAATGAAATTGAATTAAAATAAAAAATGAAATTGAATTGAAAAAAAAAATAGAGCGTAATTACAAAGAAGAGAAAATAAATAGAGAACCAGTTTTTCCATTGGGAAAACGAACTGAATCCCAAAAGCAGAGAATAAGGAACTATATGCTTCTTTGTTCACCTCCTCTCTGTAACAGGCAGCGAGACCTAAATAAGTGCTTAACACTAAACCTAATGGGCCCAAATTTATTCAATTCTGGTCCAACAAATAAAAACTGAAAATAAAAACTGATAATGTGCAGCTCCTCTTCAATTCCAGAATTAATTTCCAAGCCCAATAAAATTCCAAAGTTGCCTTGAAAATAATAATAAAATTAGCTCAAAAAATCCTAATTAAATAAAATTACAAATTTCTGGTAAATGAAGTCCAAACAGTGAAACTGAGAAAATAATAGGCAGTTAAGCACAAACCACTAATCAAAATAGGTACATAAAGACAAGTAAATAAGGGAAAATAATGACTCATCATATTCCTCCAAGGCTTCAGTGTTCCTCTTGCCTATTTTAATCCCTTCACACGTAATGCCAACAACTGCCCTCCATATTGATGAACTTACCCACATTCTGATTCCTTTTATTGTAGACTCCAGTTTGTCTTCACACACTTTCAGATTAGTGAAAAATACCTTGACAAGATCTGAATACAGATTTCCAGACAAACTAAGAAATTTCTCTAATTCTTGATGCTCCAGTAGCTCACATACCTCAATAAGTTATTTTCCTTAAGCCAGTCTAGCCTTACAAACTTGGGGGTATTTATGATCTTTTTGTTGTATTCTTTCAAATGTTTGTCAATGCTATTGGAACTCTTTGTTGGGCTATCACTAGCAAACCATGCTTCAAGGTGCCCTCTAGTGTCAACGACTTTGCCAGTACCCACATTTTGTTTCACTCTCTCTTTAGGATTGCTGGAAGAGACCATATCTGTAGTGTTTATGAATGAATTTTGGAGTTGTGTTGGAATAGGTTTGAGGCTTATGAGGAATGAATGTACAAGGAATGCAATATATAGACAAACAACACATATTTGAAATGCATTCATGTTCACCCACGAGTTGGTTTAGGTTGGAGTGTTGTACCTTGTTATTCCAATTAGACAAAACTTAGCTACATTGGGAAATTGCAGAATCCTTACACAGTCTGTTTGTTTTTCAGTTATTACCTTTATGACTCCCAATTGAGTGAAGACAAGTGGCATTGTGTGGCTCAATATGGTCAAATGTGAGTAGTTGAGAGGTTAAACTTCAATTAATACACTAGGCATGCTCAAGTCCACTCACCAACGTCCCTCAATAGATTCCCACTTGTCTTGAATGCCTTCTTTGTCTCGTGATGCAGCTCAAAAGTGGTTGAGAAAAATAAACACAGTAATTAAAACATAAAACAAAGTAATTCAAAAATTTTAAAAAGCAGTTTGAGTGGTGAAAATAAGTCAATTTAAAGTCAAATAAACTTATTTATTTTCAAGACAGTGGAAAAATTATGCAGATTTTTCTTATGCAATGTTTGAGATATGCAATATGCCTAACTCAGTTCTTAAGTAATTAAACCTATCTTTGGCAAATGGTTTAGTGAAAAAATCTGCCAATTATTTTTTAGATTCAATGAATTTGATTTCACACACACCATTACTAACTTGTTCTTTAATGAAATGATGCCTAATCTTCATATGTTTAGTTCTAGAATGATGCACTGGATTTTTGGTGAGATTAATGGCACTAGTGTTGTCACAAAATAGAGGTACCTTTGTGACTTTAAGACCATACTCATTAATTTGTTGTTTGAGCCAAGAAATTTGAGCACAATAGCTCTCAGCTACAATGTATTTAGGTTCAACAGTTGAGAGAGCAACACATGCGTGCTTTTTGTTGTTCCATGAGATGAGGCTTGCTCTAAGTAGATGGTATGTACCACTTGTGCTCTTTCCATCCATTTTACATCCAGCGAAATCAGAATCTGAGTATCCCTTGAGATTGAGTGTGTCTTCATTTGGATACCACAAGCCCACATTAGTTGTTCCATTGAGATACTTAAAAATTCTCTTGGCAACATTGTAATGTGACTCCTTTGGATTAGCTTGGAACCTTGCACACATGCATACACTATACATTATATTAGGCATGCTAGCTATGAGATAGAGCAAGGATCCAATGAGTCCTCTGAACTTAGTTTGATTCACTATAGTTCCATATTCATCAGCATCTAGGTAGCAGCTTGTTGAGATTGGAGTTGATGCCTCTTTGCAACCTTCTATTTCAAACTTTTTCAAGACATATCTATAGTATTTAGTTTGGCATACGAACATTCCATTCTTCAATTGGTTAATCTGCAATCCTAAGAAGTAATTCAGCTCTCCCATCATAGACATTTCAAACTCCCCCTGCATAGCTAATACAAATTCTTGATAAAGAAATTCATTAGTTGACCCAAAAATTATATCATCAACATAAACTTGAACAAGAATTATATCATTTTCAGATTTCTTAAAGAGAGTTTTGTCTACTTGAACTCTTTGATAATCCTTAGAGAGTAAGAAATTACTTAGCCTTTCATACCATTGCCTAAGAGCTTGCTTTAGACATAGAGAGTTTTCTTAAGCTTGTAAACCTGTCCAGGCAGTTTGTGGTCTTCACACCCAGGTGGTTGAGTGACATATACTTCTTCATTTATGAATCCATTCAAAAATGCATTCTTCACATCCATTTGAAATAGTCTAAATCCATTAAAACATGCATAGGCCAGCAGCAACCTCAGCTTCAATCCTTGCCACAGGTGTATAGGTTTAATCATAATCAATCCCTTCTTCTTGATTGTAACCCTTGTCCATTAGTCTTGCTTTGTTCCTCACGATGATACCTTGCTAATCCATCTTGTTTCTAAACATCCATTTTGTTCCTATCAAGTTCATCTTACTGGTTTTGGGAGCCAAACTCCAAACATAATTTCTTGTGAATTGATTAAGTTCCTCTTGCATAGCATTGATCCAATGATTATCACTCAATGCTTCATGAATTGACTTTGGCTCAACCTGCGAAACAAATGTCATGCGTTCACATAATAGGTTCAGTGATTTCCTGGTTGAGACACCCTTGTGAATCTACCCAATCACATTGTCTAAGGATAAATTTCTTGAAACTCTCCATTCATAAGGCAACCCGATTTGGTGTGTGGCAGAATTAATTTCTTTTTCTCCAGTTTTCACCTCTGCAATTTACTCTTTATTCTGTTCAACTGCAGTTTTTTTGCTCTCTGAATGCTTTTAGTTTCATCATCCTCTGCAGTATTTTTAAACTCATCTTGCACCTTTTTGTTAGTCTCATCAAAGGTTATATGCACAGTTTCTTCAATCAACATGGTTCTCTTATTGTATGCTCTATATGCATGATTATGTGATGAGTAACCTAAGAAGATACCTTGATCTGCCTTTGAGTCAAACTTGCCTATATTATCCTTACCATTATTCAAAATAAAGCACTTGCAGCCAAAGACTCTTAAATGAGAAATATTTGGTTTTCTTCCTTTGAAAAGCTCATAAGGGATTTTCTTTAAAATTGGCTTTATCAAAACTCTATTAAGCACATAGCATGCAATGTTCACTACATCTGCCCTAAAGAATTTAGGAAGATTAGTTTCATTCAATAAAGTTCTAGCAATCTCTTCCAAGGCTCTATTTTTCCTCTCCACAATCCTATTTTGCTGTGGAGTTCTTCGAGCTGAAAAATTGTGCTGAATTCCAAACTTTTCAAATCTCTCATTTTGGAATTCTCCCCCGCGATATGTTTTTATGGCAGTAATGGTGCAGTTTCTCTCATTTTGAATAACCTTGCCAAGTTTCTTAAAGGCACTAAAAGCATCATCCTTGGTTACCAAAAACATAGTAATTACCACCTATACTCATGGTTCTTGAAGGTCCAAACAAGTCCATGTGAAGCATTTCTAAAGGTCTAGTAGTTGGAAACAAAGTGTCTTTGTTTAAAAGAACTTTTCGTTTGTTTCCCCTTTTAACATGCTTCACAACCTTTGTCCTTCTCAAACTTGAGCTTAGGTAAACCAATCACAAGCTCTTTAGATGCAATCCTATTTAAATGATGTATATGAATATGAGCAATACACCTATGGCACAACCATGTCTCATCACACTTAGTAATCAAGCAATTGATATTAGAATTAATGCAGTTTAAATCAAGCATGTACACATTGTTAACCCTTTTACCAACAAGGTGAGTTTGTCTTGAGTCTCCACTGGAAAAAGGTAAATTTCTGATTGGAAGGTGACTTGCAAGCCCTTGTCACACAGATGACTTATGCTCAGTAGATTATGTTTTAATCCTTCAACCAGTAGCACATTTTGAATAGTTAAGTTGCCTTTGACAACTATGTTACCACTGTCAACAATCTTGTCTTTGTTGTTGTCTCCATAAGTGACATATCCTCCATCTTTGAGAGTCAATCCAGTGAGCAAAGATGCATCTCCAGTCATGTGCTTGGAACATCCACTGTCCAAGTACCGAAGTTTCTTGTTGGTTGCACCTTTAACCTGCAAAACAAATTTATTTTATGAAAATTGGTACCCTGTTAGCTTTGGGTCCAAAATTGTTAATACTACCTTTTGGTATCCACCTCAGAAGACCATTTGGGACATCATAAAGCCTAACTCTACAACTCCTTATAGTATGACCTTTATGTAAACAACAAAAGCAATTTTGAAAAGGTGAGGTGTGCTTTATGTTATGTTTGAAAAAGCTGCTGAATTTTCCAATTTTCTTTTGAAATTTTGGCTTGAATCCAAGTCCAGCTATATCAAGTACACAATTTTGGGAACCTAAAATAGCATTCAAATTTTTCGTTCCCATAGCAAACTTAGAAGATGTTTTAACAAGATATTTGACATTTGCTTGCAACACCTCACAATTTTCACACTTGGTTGCCTTGCTAGATTCACCCTCATAATTAGAAGACTGGAAAATGATATTTAGATGTTCAAAATCAATTTTAACTTTTTCCAACTCTTCTTTCAATGAGTTGACTCTTTTATCCAACTAATTGTTCAAACCCTTAGTCTATTGTTTACATCAGCCAACCTATTTGCTTCATCATGCGTTTCAAGGAAAGTTTGAAGCAATGTGCTCTAGTTTTCATAATCGAAAGAGACATTTTAGCTAGCACTACTTACCTCTGATTACTCTTTTCCCATTAAGCACAAATTAATCTACTCTTCCTCTTTTGATGAGCAGCTAGTTGTTGAATTATTTTCATCCCAAGCTATGTATGCTCTTTTTCCCTTGTTGCCCTTGCTGATTTTTTTCTTTTCAGCAGCCTTGTCTTTATGAACTAGATTTGGACATTCCATCTTGATATGTCCCTGCTTTCACATACAAAACAAGTGTAGTTAGCAGAATTTGAGTCAGTTTTCTTTGTATACCTTTTAGATTGTTGATTCTTCACTTTTCCTTTCTTCCTTAGAAACTTGTTGAACTTCCATGTGAGCATATCCAAAGTTTCAGCTTCACTGTCATAGCTTGAATCAGTTTCACTCTCATCTCCTAGTGTTGTAGTTTTGAGTGCAATGCTTCTAACCTTTCTGTCTCCATTTTCTTGATCCTTAAATCGATTCATCTCAAGCTCATGCTCCCTTAGCTTTCCAAACAATGCAGTTGAACTCAAAGTTGTAAGATCCCTCGTCTTTGATATGGTAGTGACCTTCGGCTGCCAAGATCTCTCAAGACACTTCAGCACTTTAACGCTCAGTTCCTCTTTGTCAAAGGTCTTTCCAAGCTCGATTAGATGATTCACTATATGTGTGAATCTTTTATATGCATCTGCTATTATTTTTGCAGCTTGCATTCTGAACAACTCATATTATTGAATTAGAGCATACTTTCTCGCCCTTTTCACATCACTCATTCCTTCATGAGTCACCTCCAGGATGTCCCTCATTTCCTTTACTAAAGAACACTAAGAGACCCTGAAAAATTCATCTAAATTCAAAGTTGATGTTATAATGTTTTTAGCCATACAATCAAATTGAGCTTTCTTGCTCTCAGAATCACTCCAATCAGACCAAGGCTTATCAACAGTTACACCATCAATCACAGTTTTAGGCACAAAAGGACCATTAACTATTGCATCTTATACATCACGATGAAGAGATTCAATGAAAATTTGCACTCTAATTTCCTAAAAAGGATAGTTGACCCTACTGAATAAAGGAGGCCTGTAAATAGAAGCACTCTTTACAAAAGGCAGCTTTCCCTCAGCCATAGGATTGAAACTTGAATAACTTTCAAGACGTAGCTCCTGATACCAATTGAAAACACTTTAGGCTGAGTTCAAGAGCAGGGTGGGGGGTAGGGGTGAATTGAACTTTATAAAATTTTGGCTTTAAAAAGATTTGAAAAAGGTTTTAATCAAAATGAAGATTTTTAAGAATCTCAATTATCCACGGTGTAAGGTGCAACACAGAAAATAAATTGATTCAGTTTCGAATAAACCAATTTAATTTCTGGCACAACAAGCAACAAACAAATCTGTATATATAGATGATCAATAGGCACTGTAGAATTTATATTCAGTGATTTAGATATACAAAATACAATGTAAAAATACTTAAGGCACAATATAATAACTAATCAAGTGATAAACCACTTCAAGCAATTAACTACGCTAAAGCAATATGTAAATAACCACACAGTAGCACTATTTGAGAAGATGACTATGATAATTGAAAATAAACCAGCATCAATTGTTGATCAAGGCAGTAGCCAACCTATAAGAATTTAACTAGCAAAACCTGCTAAAGAAATAAAAATCAAATGTAGTTAAAGAAAGTCAGTAAGCAACACAGAAGTGATATAATTGGTCTTGCTAGATATGCTAAAATTTCAATTTAGCAGTTTCAAAATTTGAAAAGAACAAGAACAATTTGCAATAGTACAAGGTGTATAAAATTTCCTAAGAACAACTAGCACAAAATATTATTAAACAGATTACAGAGACAAATAGAACTGACTATATCCAGCTATAAAGGACCCAAATAGGAAGCAGTAAAGTATGAAAGTTTTAACAAGAAAGGTTATACACCCACACCAGATTTGAATTACAAAATTGAATGAAACAGTGAAATTTATTAAAGAATGGATCTGGGTACAAAGAATGATAGTGGGCAGTGCAAAGTAAATCAAAAATGCAGAGAGAAGGGCCAAGAGAGAAGAACACAAGCAATTATATTGGTTCACCCTTCCTCAAGGGCTACGTCCAATCTTGCTTGCAACACTAGCAAGAAAAATTGCACTAATCAATACTTAATTGTACAATTACAATTAACACACAGTTCTCACACCCCACAAAAACCAAGAACACCACTGAATTGAAGAACAAGCACCGTACAGTTCCCCCAATTCAAAAAAATCAAATGTCAAACCCTATAGCACTTTCAATTACACAATTGTTTCAAAAATACAATATTACAATTACAAAACGCAATTCTTAAAACAAAATAGGTTCAAGAAAAGGTTAAAAGAACCCCCCTGATTGGTGTAAACATAGAAAGCCTGCACAAGCTTGAAGATTCTCAATGGAACAACTCAGTGATTAAGACTCAATCTCCAAGAACAAACCCTTCAATCTTTTTGGAAAATCAAATGATCAAGATTGCCCAGAATGTTTTTCACAAAATGTATCGTGTTTTTGTGTCTATTTGTAATTTGAAAACCCAGTTGTTTTAAACTTGTAAAACTAAACTAGTTTTTAAGGGACAGTTAAAACAGTTTACTGTAGAACGCAAATAAACCAATTTCACATAAAAGGAAATCGATTTATTTTTCTGCTGGAGGCTGAAAATCTGAACTGGTTTTCCTTGGACACATTTTTTATGCTTTGTTACTTGTTTTAAAGCATGTTTTAATGTGTGCCAATGAAATTCTCATTAGCATTGCACAAGTTTACTTTTACCTCCAATCACACTCACTCACACTAAGACAACACATCCAATTCACTTGCTTGCTCACAACACATCCAATTCACTTGCTTGCTTTGGCTTCTTGCACTTGCTTGGCTTCACAAATACTTAGTCTTGTGAGAGTACTAATAAACCTTTGAAGGTTTGAAGCATGTTACCATGTCTAGAGTAAAGGTCCACATGGTTGGCATGGAAGGACGCCAAATTTTTGAGAGAGCATTCGTCATAAGGAGGACTTTCCCGATTGGAAGGAAAAGATGAAGATGGACATCAAGTGCATGCACTATCAACTTTGGTTTATCAGACAAGAGGAGATATGTTATCAAAGTTCTAGAAAAAGACTACACACAAGACAAAATTGACCAAATTCAAGCATAAGAAGCAATCAGCCACGTCTAACAAGAAAGGAAACCAAAAGATATGGATATTAAAGAATCTTATAATCCCTATTATAGATATATTGTATGACAAGAGGTCAAGGACTAAGTTGGTTCTTGGACAATTAATGCTCGCATCACATGACAAGAAAAAGGTGTACATTCCTAAATCTAAAGCAACATTATTATTGATGACATCAATAGTTTGTTGAGACCCTAGACATATGCCTAAACGATCTTTTAAGCCCCTAGACATGATAAAGGAGCTTTGAAATTATTTTGGAAATAGATTCTTGAGAAAGTGTGGTAGTATACTTTCATTTTTAGCCCCTAGATGCATTGTTAAGCCCCTAGACGGTTTGTTGAGACTCTCAACACTCTACGACCATTAGACAGTCTGATGACCATAAAATCATATGTGGAGTTTATATTTTTAATTTTTTAATGATAACAAAAACTATCTAAATGGTTTACTTATATCTTGACTATTCTAACAATGTTTTGTACAACTGCATTTTTCAATAAACCCTATAAGGGTCTATAACAAGTGTTCATGATAGACGGTCTAATAAAACTGGTTTATTGCATAACAACATTCCTATTAGATATCTTATTTGTGATTTGAGTGATATGTTTTATTTGTGATTTGAATAATCTAACAGTGGTCAGTGAAAGTTGCAGCATATAGTATACTCTCTGAGCATCTACAATTTTATTCATGTTAGCCTGCTTGAGAACGTGTTGAACATGTGATAGGTTCGTTCAAAACAGTTAATTATGAAGAAAAAAAAAGTAAACTTCTAAACACATATACTTATTAAAAACTCATTCAATTAAAGAGAGATTATATTTGAAAATAAAAAATAAAAAAATCTTATCTAGAAGTTTAATGGAACAAAAATATATTAATAGTGTGCTTTCAGGAAATAGAGATATCTTGATTATTTTTTTTAGAATTAGCCTACATGAACATATTTATTCAGTTTTCATTTATTGTGAATATCTCTAAATCTTTTTTAAACATGAACAAATTGAATAATTGAAAATCTAAGGTACTCTATTAAGATTTTTTTTATTATGTTTTAATTTATTTTTATTAACTCATATTTTAAATACTTTTGAATCAGTTTCTTAAATATATTCGAAGCAAAAACAAATTGAAATATTGCAAATCCAAACTAAACCAATTCAAGTATCAAAGGATATACTTGAAAAGTATATATAAAAGGATTGAAGGTGAAGAATGAAAGTGTGAAAAGCCAAGCAATGTAGGTGAAAACGTTTTAGGCTAAGTTCAAAAGGGGGGGG